>Ga0182738_1001070_pt1 | contig 35355 bp, 30 predicted proteins | sample eDN5th30CBELigMG_FD_128876 | JGI IMG/M metagenome (GOLD analysis project Ga0182738, IMG submission 128876) | Enriched Miracle-Growth compost microbial communities from Emeryville, California, USA - eDNA 5th pass 30_C BE-Lig MG (version 2)... ...
CGACAACATGCTGCCCCCGGACAACTTCCAGGAGGATCCGAAGCCGGCGCTCGCGCACCGCACGTCGCCGACCAACATGGGCCTCTATCTCCTGTCCGCGGTCGCTGCCCGCGACTTCGGCTGGGCGGGAACGACGGAGACCGTCGAGCGCCTCGAGGCGACGCTCGGCTCGATGCAGAAGCTCGCCCGGTTCAGGGGCCACTTCTTCAACTGGTACGATACGCAGGATCTGCGCGCGCTCGATCCCGTCTATGTCTCCTCGGTCGACAGCGGCAATCTCGCCGGCCATCTGATCGCGCTCGCCAATGCCTGCGAGGAGTGGTCGGACGCGCCCCTCGGCCCGCACGCAAGGGCCGGGATGAAGGACGCCCTCCGGCTGGCGCGTGACGCCGCCGGCGCCCTGCCGACGAGCGCGGGCGGGAACGGCCAGCCCCTCGCCGTCGCTCTCGACGAGATCGAAGCGCGGTTGACCGGTGCGGAGGCGATCGAATCGATCATTGCCCCTCTCGGCCGGCTCGCGGAGAAGGCGGCCGAGGCGGCCCGCAGCATGATGCCCATGCTCCCCGACGGCGATACGCCCGACCTCCTGTTCTGGATCGCGACGCTGAAGAAGACCGGGGCGGAGCACGTGCGCGATCGCCTCGGTCTCGCCGACGCGCCGCATCTCCTCCCCGAACGATTGAGGGCGATCGCGCGCGTCGCCCGCGAGATGGCGATGGCGATGGACTTCGCCTTTCTCCTCGATCCCGACCGGAAGCTGCTCTCGATCGGCTACGCGCTCGCCGACAACAGCCTCGACCCGAGCTGCTACGATCTTCTCGCCTCGGAGGCGCGGCTGGCGAGCCTGTTCGCCATCGCCAAGGGCGACGTCCCGACCCGGCACTGGTTCCGCCTCGGCCGGGAGGCGACGCCGGTCGGCAGCGGCGCGGCGCTGGTCTCCTGGTCGGGCTCCATGTTCGAGTACCTGATGCCGTCGCTGGTGATGCGCGCGCCCGACGACAGCCTGCTCGGGCAGACCAGCCGGCTGGTGGTGCGGCGCCAGCAGACCTACGGCCGGTCCCTGGGGATTCCATGGGGCATCTCGGAATCGGCCTACAGCGCCCGCGACATCGAGTTCACCTATCAGTACTCCAACTTCGGCGTGCCCGGCCTCGGCCTCAAGCGCGGGCTCGCGGCCGACGCCGTGATCGCGCCGTATGCGACGGGGCTCGCGGCCATGGTCGACCCGCCGGCGGCGCGACTGAACTACGCCCGGCTCGCCGCGATGGGGGCCGAGGGCCGCTACGGCTTCTATGAGGCGCTCGACTTCACCCCTTCGCGGCTGCCGACCGGCGAGGACGTCGCGATCGTCCGCGCCTTCATGGCGCATCACCAGGGCATGACCGTCGTCGCGATCGCCAACACCCTCGGGGATGGCCGGATGCGCGACCGCTTCCATCGCGAGCCGATGATAAGGGCGAGCGAGCTTCTGCTCCAGGAGCGCATGCCGCTCGAGGTCGCCGTCGTGCGTCCGCGGGCCGAGGAGGTGGCGGTGCCCTTCGCCGGTTCCGTCGCCGACACCGCGACGGTGCGCCGGCTTTCGGCATCCGCGGGCGGCGCGCCGGTGACCCACCTCCTCTCGAACGGGCGCTATGCCGTGATGCTGACCGCGACCGGCGCCGGCTACAGCCGCTGGCAGGACATCGCCGTGACCCGCTGGCGGGAGGACGCGACGCGCGACGACTGGGGATCGTTCGTGTTCCTCAAGGACACCCGGAGCGGAGAGATCTGGTCGGCCGGCGCACGGCCCTCCGGCGGCGGAGCGGCCGACGAGGAGGTCTTCTTCGGCGAGGACCATGCCCAGTTCGTGCATCACGAGGGCAGCCTGACGACGACGACGGATGTCCTGGTGTCGGGCGAGGACAACGGCGAGGTCCGTCGCGTCTGCCTGACCAACATCGGGCGCCGCGCGCGCGAGATCGAGATCACGTCCTATGCGGAGCTGGCGCTGGGGACCCCGGCCGCCGACAACGCCCACCCGGCCTTCTCGAAGCTGTTCGTCCAGACCGAGCATCTTCCCGAATTCGGTGCGCTCGTCGCGACGCGCCGCCCGCGGTCCCCCGACGAGCCCGGGATCTGGGCCGCCCATTTCGCCGTCGTCGAAGGCGCGATCGCCGGCGATCCGCAATACGAGACCGATCGCGCGCGCTTCCTCGGGCGTGGCCGCTCGGTCGCCGACGCGGCCGCCGTCATGGACGGCGAGCCGCTGTCGAACACCGTGGGAACGGTCCTCGATCCGATCTTCTCGCTCAGACAGCGGGTGACGGTTCCCCCCGGCACGGTCGCGCGGGTCGCCTTCTGGACCCTCGTCGCCTCGTCGCGGGAGGAGCTTCTGGCGCTGGTGGACAAGCATCACGACCGCAACGCCTTCGACCGGGCGAAGACGCTGGCGTGGACGCAGGGGCAGGTCCAGCTTCGCCATCTCGGCATCAACTCCGCGGAGGCGGCCGACTTCCAGCGCCTGGCGGCGCCTATCCTTTACGCCGATCCGCGCTTCAGGGCGTCGTCGGAGGCGATCCTGCGCGGCGCCGGCGCCCAGTCGGGCCTGTGGCCGTGCGCCATCTCCGGCGACCTGCCGATCGTGGTTCTGCGCATCGGGGATGTCGAAGACGTCGCCCAGGTCGGCCAGCTGCTCCGCGCCCACGAATACTGGCGCCTGAAGCGCCTCGCCGTCGACCTCGTCATCGTGAACGAGCATGCGGCCTCCTACATGCAGGACCTCCAGGTCGCGATCGAAACCGCGGTGCGCAGCAGCCAGTCGCGGCCGCGGGTCGGCGATGTTCCCGCGCACGGGGCGGTCCACGTGCTCCGCGCCGACCTGATGAATGCGGAGGCGCGGGCGCTGCTGCATGCCGCCGCCCGCATCGTCCTCTACGCCCATCGCGGGCCGATAGCCGAGCAGTTCGTCCGCATGCGGAGGTCGTCCGACGGCTCATCGCTGGTGGCGCGCCGCGCCCCAAGGCCGGCGGTTCCGGAGGCGGCGCCGGTCGGCGAGACCGGCGGCCTCGAATTCTTCAACGGTCTCGGCGGCTTCGACAAGGACGGCAGCGAATACGTGACGGTCGAGAGCGGGCGCCAGATGCCGCCGGCGCCGTGGATCAATGTGATCGCCAATGCCGGCTTCGGCTTCCAGGTCTCGACCGCGGGCAGCGGCTATACCTGGGCGGGAAACAGCCGCGAGAACCAGTTGACCCAGTGGTCGAACGATCCGGTGACCGACCCCGCCGGCGAGGCGATCTATGTCCGCGACGAGGCCAGCGGCGAACTCTGGAGCCCGACGGCGCAACCCATCCGCGACGGCGGGACCTATGTCGCCCGGCACGGCTTCGGCTACAGCCGCTTCGAGCACGAAGCGAACGGCATCGCGCTCGATCTGGTGCAGTTCGTGCCCTTGGACGATCCGGTCAAGATTTCGCGCCTGACGCTGCGGAACCGTTCGGGGCTCCCGCGCACGCTGTCGGTCACCGCCTACGCCGAATGGGTGCTCGGGACGTCGCGGGGCGCCTCGGCGCCGTTCATCGCGACGGAGGTCGACACCGCCACCGGCGCGATACTTGCCCGCAATCCGTGGAGCATCGCCTTTCCCGGCCGGGTCGCGTTCGCCGATCTCGGCGGCCGGCAGACGGCCTGGACGGCGGACCGCACGGAGTTTCTCGGCCGCAACGGCCAGCCCGAGGCACCGGCCGCGCTCACCGGGGCGAGTGCCCTGTCCGGTGCCGCCGGCGCGGGGCTCGATCCCTGCGCGGCGCTCGCCACGAACATCGAGCTCGCTCCCGGCGAAACGGCCGAGGTCGTATGGCTGCTCGGAGAGGGCCGTTCGGCAGAGGACGCGCGCGCGCTGATCGTCCGCTACCGCGAGGCCGACCTCGACGCCGTCCTCCAATCGGTGACGGACCATTGGAAGACCCTGCTTGGCACCGTCCGGGTAAGGACGCCCGACCGGGCGATGGACTTCATGCTGAATGGCTGGCTGCTCTACCAGACGCTCGCCTGCCGCATCCTCGCCCGTTCCGCCTTCTACCAGGCGAGTGGCGCCTACGGCTTCCGCGACCAGCTTCAGGACGGCATGGCGCTGTCCCTTGCCGCCCCCGACGAGACCCGGCGTCATCTGCTGCGGGCCGCGGCCCGGCAGTTCGTCGAAGGCGACGTCCAGCATTGGTGGCTGCCGCATTCGGGCCAGGGCGTGCGGACGCGGATCTCGGATGACCGCGTCTGGCTCGCCTTCGCGGTCGCGACCTACGTCGCCGCCACCGGCGATGTCGCGGTCCTCGACGAGGTCCTGCCGTTTCTGGACGGGCCGCGCCTTGCGACCGGCGAGCACGATGCCTTCTTCGAGCCGATGATCGCGGATGAGCGGGCGTCGCTGTTCGAGCATTGCGCCCGCGGCCTCGACCAGTGCCTCGAGCTCACCGGAGAGCACGGCCTGCCGCTCATCGGCACCGGCGACTGGAACGACGGCATGAACCGCGTCGGCGAAGGCGGCAAGGGCGAAAGCGTATGGCTCGGCTGGCTGCTGGTGCGCACGATCGCGATGTTCGCACCGTTGGCCGACGGGCGCGACGCGGATCGTGTGCAACGCTGGCGGGCCCATGCCGCCTCGGTCAAGGCCGCGCTCGAGCGCGAGGCCTGGGACGGCGCGTGGTATCGCCGGGCGACCTTCGACGACGGGACGTGGCTGGGCTCGAAGGACAGCGAGGCGTGCCGGATCGATTCCATCGCCCAGTCCTGGGCCGTCCTCTCCGGCGCCGCCGATCCCGAACGCGCTGGCCGGGCGCTGGCCTCGCTCGAGGAGCACCTCGTCCGTCGCGACGACCGCCTCGCCCTTCTGTTCACGCCGCCGTTCGAAACGACATCCCACGATCCCGGCTACATCAAGGGCTACCCGCCCGGGATCCGCGAGAACGGCGGGCAATACACCCACGCCGCGATGTGGGCGATCCTCGCCTTCGCCCAGCACGGCGACGGCGCCGCGGCCGCCGACCTGTTCGCCCTCGCGAACCCGATCAACCATTCGAGGACCCCGACGGATGTCGCGCGATACAAGGTCGAGCCTTATGTCGTGGCGGCCGACATCTATTCCGTGCCGCCTCACGTCGGCCGGGGCGGATGGACCTGGTACACCGGCTCGGCCGCGTGGATGTATCGCGCCGGCGTGGAAGGGATCCTGGGCATCCGGCGGGAAGGCGACCGCCTCGTCGTCGATCCCCGCATACCGGCTGCCTGGCCCGGCTTCGAGGCAACGGTGAACGTGGCGTCAACCCGCTACGATATCCGCGTGGAGAACCGACCGGCATTCGGGGACGGCGTCTCGGCGGTCGTCCTCGACGGCGTCCTGGCCGAGCCTGGAGACGAGCCCGTCCGCGTTCCATTGGACGGCCGGAAACATGATCTCCTGATCCGTCTTCCCCGCCGCGACGAACGCCCGGACACATCCTGAACCGCGCCCCCGCCGCCCGGCAACGCCGCCGGGTCCTGTTCGGTCCCTTGCTATTGTGCACCGCAGCAACGATATTGCTGCAGGTGCGTTGGCGGGTCCCTCAGACATGGACAGGTCCTTTTGCGAAAACTTTCCGATACCGTCGCGCGCCTTCAGGCATTGCGCGCCCGGCATGCCGCTCATGCTCCCGACCGGGGATTGCCCGACCGGCTCTCGACCTGGACCGGGTCTGATTCCGACCCGGGCGGGTTGAAGGCGCATTTCTATCTTCCGAAGGAACTTCCGGACGGCGCCCCGCTCGTCGTGGTGCTCCATGGCTGCACCCAGAGCGCGGCCGGTTACGACCATCGCTCCGGATGGTCACAACTGGCCGACCGTGCCGGGTTTGCGCTGCTCTATCCCGAGCAGCAGCGGGCGAACAATCCGAACCTCTGCTTCAACTGGTTCCTGCCGGCCAACACGACGCGAGGCTCGGGCGAGGTGCGCTCGATCCGGCGGATGATCGAAGAGATGGTCTCGGCCCACGGGCTCGACCGGGGCCGCATCTTCGTCACGGGTCTCTCGGCCGGTGGCGCCATGGCCGCTGCCATGCTCGCGACCTATCCGGAGGTCTTTGCCGGCGGCGCCATCATCGCCGGTATTCCGTATGGCAGCGCGACGACGGTGCCCGAGGCGTTCGACCGGATGCGCGGCCACGGCGGTCCTCCCGGACCGGAGCTGCAGGCGCTCGTGAGGCGCGCCTCTGTTCACTCCGGCCCATGGCCGCGGATCTCGATATGGCACGGCTCCGCCGACGGGACCGTGGCGCCGTCGAACGCCGAGGCGATCGCGACGCAGTGGCGGGGCGTCCATGAGCTCGACGGCGCGCCGGAGCGATCGCAGGTCGGCAGACACTCCAGGCAAGTGTGGACCGACGGCGCGGGCGAGCCGGTGATCGAGATCAACCTGGTCGGCGGCATGGGCCACGGCACGCCGCTCGGCGGTGACGGCCTCGGCGCCCCCGGACCCTACATGCTCGATGTCGGCATCTCCTCGACGCAGGAGATCGCGCGGTTCTGGGGCATAGCGGAAACGGAAACCGGCGCCTCGGAGCGGCTGCCGCGGGACGCCGGGCATCCGCCATACCCTGCTCCCGCACCGCACGGGGATACGGCCGACACGCCCTGGTCCGGGCCACGCGCTCCCGGCCGGTCCGCCCGACCGGACTCGGGGTCCCCGGGCGTCGGGAAGATCATCGAGGATGCCCTCCGGGCCGCCGGACTGATGCGATAGGGCTGCCACAAACCCGGGTGACGGGAGAACGGTCGATGAAGACGGCCGGGATACGCCCGTCAGACCGCCGCCTTCACGATCTCCGAAACGGCCGCGAAGTGGACCATCGCCGCCGCGAGCACGAATGCGTGCCAGATCGCATTCTGATAGGGCATCCGTTCCGTCGCGTGGAATATCACGCCGAACGAATAGAGCCCGCCGCCGATGGCGATCAGGACAAGGGCAATCGGGTCGACGCTCCGGAGAAGCGGTTCGATCGCGACGATCCCCATCCAGCCGAAGGCGAGGTACAGCGCGGCCGAGATCTTCGTCGAGCGCGTCGCGGCACCGAAGAGCTTGACCGCTATCCCGATCGCCGCCACGGACCACACGGCGATCGTCATGCCGATGCGCCAGCCGCCTTCCAGTCCGAGAATCGTGAACGGCGTATAGGTTCCGGCGATCATGACGAAGATCGCCGCATGATCCAGGCGCCGGAGAATGGGTCGATGACGGCTCCGGCGGGCGAGATTGTACGCCGCCGAGAAGGACAGCATCGCCACCAGCCCCAGCGCGTAGACGACGACGGCAACGAGCGCCGTCCAGTGCAGGTCTACGGCGGCGATCAGGGTCAGCGTGGAGGCGGCCGCGACACCGAGAACCAGCCCTGTGACATGCACGGCGCGATCGGCCACCAGCTCCGCCGGCGAGACGTTCCGCCCCGGCCCGGCCTGCACGACGCGGCGCATCGGCTCCTCCTAAGGTGAGAGCGACGACGGCTCGGCCACGGATGTGGCGAAGCCGCCTCGCCGATTCCGCTCACGGCTCTCACACGCTGATATAGGGCGGGAGTACGGGTCGCGCCGCCCGCCATTCTCCTGATGGGACGCAATGCGAGCGACGGACCTTATCGCGAACACAATCGGGCGCCAGACTGCCCCATCGATCTTGTCCCGACCCGGAAGCGCACGCGCGCTCTGGTGCCGTCCTTGACGATCTCGATAACTGCGTCCTCGACTTGAGTGACGAACAGACCATCGATCGCAAAGGATATCGGGATGGCCGCTCGGGCGCAGCACTATGATGAGGCAGCCCGGGATCGGGAGTTCTTCGGACGACCGCAACGGCGCCGAGACCTCGGGGCCGCAGCCGAGCACGAACACCCGCTGCGCATGGCCGAGTGCCACGAGCGCCCCGCGCGCTCGATCGCGCGTCGCGACGCGGACAGCCCTCCACGTCCCGCCGAGCGATGTCGGGCCGGTCGGTGTTCGGATCTTCCACCGCCCGCTCCGGCATTCGTAGGCACCGATCGGCGCCGAGATCCGGACGTCGTCCGACGTCCTCGACCGCGGGTCCGGAGCGTCACAGGGAGAACCGTGATGACGTGGGCGGTTTCAGCGTGCATCGCCGCGCTTGCCGTTTCTCCGGCTGCCGCTGACGCCTGCCATCGCTACGGCGCGATTGTCGAGCTGTCCGGCGCGTTCGCACCGGCGGTATTGGCGGACGGCGCCGCCGGTGCCGACGATCCTGGACGGATCCCGAGCCGGACGTCGGACCTGCTGGTTCTGGATGCGCCGCTTTGCGTGCTCGACAACCCGGTGAGCCGCGGCGTCGAAGCCGCCCTCGACGTCCAGTTGCTGTGCCCGTCACTGGTGGCCGATGGCGGGGATGCGATCACGCTCACTGGCCGGCTTGTCGGCGCGCACACCGGCAACGGGCATACCCCGGTCCTCCTGAGCTGCATGCCATGAGCCTCACCATCGCGATCCGTGGACGAAGCTGACCGGATGGGAAGGAAAGAGCCTTGACCCTCGTGACGGGCTTGAATTGGGGAACCGCGGGCTTCGCTTTCCTTGCCGCCCTGTTCTGGTGGCGTGCCTCGGCCACGGCCGCGATCCCTCACGGGACGATCCCGGGGTTCGGCAACAATGGCGGCGCCGTCCATCAGGCGATCGAGATGGTGAAACGACAGAGTCGCTGGAGCGCGGCGGCGGCGGGCCTGGCCGGATGCGCGGCCATGCTGCAGGCCATCGTCGCCATCCTCGGCGAGCTGTCATGAGGTCGGATGCTCTTGCCCGGCTTCGCGTCGTTCCGCGTGACGCCAAGCATCTCCGCGCGTAACGGGAATCCCATACATCCGACGCAGGCTCTCCCGTCGGCCGCGGCCCGTCAGGGCGACAATACGGCGTTGGCCTTGCTGCACCTGCCCCAGTATTCGAGGCTGCGCTTGGGGATCCTCGCAAGCGTCGCATGGTCGATGTGGATGAGACCAAAACGTTTGGCGAAGCCTTCGACCCATTCCCAATTGTCGGTGGAGGACCAGTAGATGATCCCCTTGAGGTTCACGCCTCTGGCATAGGCCTCGTGCGCCGTGTCCAGATAGCTCCGGATGTAGCCGACGCGCGCGGAATCCTCGACGATGCCATCGTGGGGCAAGGGTTCGTCGACAGCGAAACCGATCTCGGTGACGACCATTTCCGGCGCGTCGTAGCGTTCGTGCAGCATGAGCAGCATGTCGAGAAAGCCCTGCGGATCGACCGGGCTCATCTCCGTCTTCTCCATCCCCGCCGGCGGGGCATCAAGCGCGAAATCGATGACGGAGTCCGGATTCGCGCGTGTGAAGATGCGGGAATAGAAGTTTGCCCCAAGGAAGTCCGGCTTGGCGGCGATGACATCGAGATCCCCGGCTTGGACGAACGGCGCGGCGAGCGGCGCGATCAGGTCCGGATAGCCCTTGCCGTAGACGGGATCGAGGAACGCCCAGTTCCAGAGCTCATCCATGAACCGCGCCGCAGCGATGTCCTCCGCCTTTCCCGACACGGCGACCGCCGGCTGGACGTTGAACGCCGAGGAGACGCGCGTCCCCGAGGGGAGATTGGCCCGGGCGGCGGCGAAGGCCAAACCCTGCGCGAGGTTGATGTGGTGGATGGCGGCGCCGAGCGCCTCGCGGGACCGGTAGCCGGGCGCATAGGTCCCGAACGCATAGCCGAAGGTCGCGAGCGCGCAGGGCTCGTTGAACATCAGCCAGTTCGAAATGCGGTCGCCGAACTTCCGGGTCAGGATGTCGACATACTCCGCCATGCGATGGACCATGTCGCGGTCGCGGAAGTCCCCGGCCCAGACCGGAACGTCCCAATGAAAGGCAGTGCCATAGGGTTCCAGGCCGTGTTCCAGCATGCTGTCGACGATCCGGTCATATACGGCCAGCCCGGCGGCATTCGGCGCGCCGGCGGCCTCGGGCTGGATGCGCGGCCATGAGAACGAGAACCGGAAGCCGTTGACGCCCGCATCGCGAAGCTGCCTGAACTCGTCCTGGTAGCGCGTCTCGAACTCGGTATTGCGGACGTTGGTGGAGCCGTCCCTGGAACCGCCGATGTCGTCGATGAATACGTCCCAGTTGCTGCGGCCCCGGCCCTGGCGGCTTTCCGTTTCGGCGGCGGAGCCGGCGACGCCCCACAGGAATCCTGCGGGGAAGGTCCTGACATCCGCCAGCGACAGACCGGGAAGGACGGAGCTTCCCGCGACCGCGGCGGCTGCGGCACCGGCAGTCTTCATGAAGTTGCGCCGCGTGAGGCGGGGCAGGACGGCGGAAGAAGAGGGCATGAGAGGAGTCCCGTGAAGCGTGGGCGGATGGGAGCGATGGGAGAGGCGACGGCCAGGCGTCACACGATCCGGTTCTCCCGGCTGCATCGGCCCCAATATTCGAGGCTGCGCTTCGGCGTGCGGGCCTGCGTCTCCCGATCGATCTGGACGAGGCCGAAGGTCTTGGAGAAGCCTTCCGCCCACTCCCAGTTATCGGTGGCCGACCAGTAGAACATTCCCTTCAGCCGCACGCCTTGCCGGATCGCATCCCGGGCGGCGTGAAGGTAGGACTTCAGGTAGGCGATCCGTTCGGGATCTTCCACGACGCCATTCGCGGGCGCGGGATCGACCAGGGCGAAGCCGGTTTCGGTGATGTAGATGTCGGGCTCGCCATACGCGGCGTGAACCCGCAACAGGGTCTCGGTCAGGCCGTCCGGGTCCACGGGATAGAAGGCGGTGCGGGCGAGATTGCCCGGAGGGTTGGCGAGTTCCACGGCGAAGCCGAGGGGCGACTTCCCGTCGGCGCGAACGTAGAGGCGCGAATAGTAGTTCATCCCGATGAAATCGGGATGGACGGCGAGCGCTTGGATGTCGCCGTCCTTCACGTAGGGCGCCACGAGCTCTTCGACCTCGTCCGGGTAGCCCTTGCCGAACAGCGGGTCGAGCCAGGCGGTGTTCCAGAAGGCATCCGCGAACTTCGCGGCCGCGGCGTCCTCCGGCGTGTCCGAAACCGGCCGTACGGACTGGAGATTGATGGTGGTGGCGACCCTGGCGTCTCCGGGCAGGTTGGCGCGCGCTGCCGTCAGCATGAGGCTGGTGGCGAGATTCTGGTGATGCATCGCCGCTCCGGCCGCGGCGAGCGAGGTCACGCCGGGGGCGTGAATGCCGTAGGCGTAGCCGGCGGCCGCGACGCTGTTCGGCTCGTTCAATGCGAGCCACGTCTTGACGCGGTCGCCGAACCGGCGTGTCAGGATGTCGGCGTAGTCGGCCAGCCGCTTGGCAATCTCCCGATCGCGGAAGTCTCCGGCCCAGACCGGCGTGTCCCAGTGGACCATGGTCGCCAGGGGCACGATGCCCCGACGCAGCATTTCGTCGATGATCCGGTCATAGGCATCGATGCCCGCGGCATTCGGCTCGCCGCTGCCGTCCGGCTGGATGCGGGGCCAGGAGACGGAGAAGCGGAAAGCGCCGATGCCGGCATCGCCCAAGAGCCGCAGGTCCTCCGCGTACCGGCTCTCGAACTCCGTGTTCACGTCGTTGGTCGATCCGTCGCGGATCCGGCCGCCCTGGTCGGCGAAGACATCCCAGTTGCTGCGGCCCCGACCGTCGCGGCTCTCGACCTGGCCGGCGGCCGATGCCGCGCCCCACAGGAATCCATCGGGAAAGCTCGCGGATTCCGTCGCCAGTGCTCGCGGGACGATTGCCGTCGCGGCAAGGGCACCGGCAGCGCCCAGCACCGCGCGCCGCGACACGTCGAAGTTCGCCATGGACTTGAAAGTCATCTTCACCCATCCCGGTCCGCGATCGCGACTGCATGTCGAAGACATGCGTCACCACAATGCTGGATGGACTTGTCCGTCCGCTCCCGTGCAGGCGCATTCTCGGCTTCCGCCGTGCCCGGTCAATCGCCGGACGTCCCAACTTCGGGGCGAATTCGTCTCAAGCAGCAGGAGCGGGATGCCTGTCCGGCGGGCCGCGATGCGATCGGCCTAGGAGGATGACGCTCCGAGGCGCGATACGCGCCGGGTCAGATGCGCGTGGAGCGCGAGAAAACCCGAAGGGCCCGTGGCGAGGGGCGGCTTCAGGGCAAGCGCCTCGTGCGGCTGCATTCCGAAGCGTTCCCGGAAGAAACGCGCGAACTGGGCGCTTTCGGTGAAGCCGGCCCGGCTCGCCGCGTCCTTGACCGATCTGGCGCCTGCCTGCCGGGACGTCAGAAGCGCATAAGCGCGGTCGAGGCGTTTTTCGCGTATCAGGCGCGCGATGCCGCCGTCCCGTTCGAAGGCGCGATAGAGGCTCGATCGGGAAACGGGAAACTCGCTCAGGATGGAATGCGGCCCGAATGCCGGATCGCCGAGATGGCGTTCGATGTAGCCGAGGATGCGCGACCGGATGGGGAGGTCGGGGGGTGTTCCCCAAGCTGCGTCGATTCCGTTCAGCGTCGCACCGACCAGCGACAGGACCGAGCTCTGAACGGCCGCGGCCTCGCCGGCAGCGATCTCGGGCAACACCTCCGCAATGCCCTTGATGTAATGCGAGAGCAACCTCGTGGCCGCCCAATCCGACGACAGAACATGCCCGTGGAGGTTCCGGTTCGGAAACATCCTCTGTATCTCGTGCCGCGGAATGACGAGCGACAGACGCTCGCCCGGTTCCTTCCTGCTGTCCAGCGGCTGGTCGAGATCGAGGAAAAATATGTCGCCCGGCCGTACGGACACCGAGGTGCCGTTGAAATCACCCGTGTAGGGGCCGCTCAGGATGAGCTGCATGATGTAGGAATCAAGCGGCTCGTGAGCGATATTGCGACGGGTTCTGCGGCACAATTGGCTGTTGAAGGACGTGGCGCCGAGAATCATCTCGCCGAACGGTCGGGATATCACGGTGCCCGTGAGGCCCTGTTCGCCATCCGCCGGAGAAACGTCATAGATTATCTTCGAGACGTCACGCCAGAATTCGTCGCGGATGGTCGAATCGACCATGTCCGTCGACAGCGTGACCTTCCCGAGCATGGATCCTCCTCATTCCATTGGTGCCCGTCTACCGAATGCGCGGCGTCATTGTCCGTGATTGCTGCGGGAACGTCCACCTCCGCCTCGGTCGCGGGTGCCCATCGACGCCGAGTCGGTCGGCACGGCGAGATGCGCGTCGCGAGCGGCCCGATGAAGGCCAGACGGACGAGGCGGCGGCAGACCGAGGAGCCGGCCGCGGCGCGGGAGCCTCGCGACCGCCCCTTGGAGGCTAGTGCGGCGCCTCGGCCGTCTCGGCGTTGGCGAGGCCGTCGGCGCCCATGTAGACGGCAAGGATGCGGAGCGGAACGTCGCCCTTGTTCATGCCGTTGTGGGCCCAGTTCATCGCCTCGAGCATGCTGTCCCCGGCCTTTGCCGTCTTGATGCCCTTCTCGCCGTAGTCGAGCGTGATCTCGCCCTCGAGGATGTAGGCGAAGAGCGGGACCTCGTGGAGGTGCCATCCGGTCTCGCCGCCGGGCGGGACGGTGACGATGGCCGCCGTCACCTTCGGCGTGCCCCCCGGATAGGCGATCGGCTGGTCGATGATCGTGGTGCCGCTCGACAGGAGCGGCGTCAAGAGGTTCTGGTACTGGGCCGGCTCCTCGCCGCGGGCCGCGAGCGGCAGGGCGAGGGACGCGGCAGCGAGCAGGCAAGCGGTGCGGATCATGAAGCGCCTCCGGGTCGGGGGCGCTCTCCCGGCGCCCCGCTTCCCCCGCGCCCTAGCATGCTTCGCTGAACAAAGCATTGCGCCGCCACCCGGGATTTCGCAAAACCCACCGGCATGACGCATCCGGTCATGGTCGAACAAGGTCGAAGGGAACATGATGAGCGCGAAGCAGGAGAAGCTCGCCGCCGTCCTCACCGCCGCGCCGGTGGTGCCGGTGCTTACCATCGAGGATCGCGCGACCGCCGTGCCGCTCGCCCGGGCGCTGGTCGCGGGCGGCCTCACCGCGCTCGAGGTGACGCTCCGGACTCCTGCGGGCCTCGACTGCATCCGCGCCATCAAGGCCGAGGTCGAGGGCTGCAATGTCGGCGCCGGGACGGTGCTCGATCCGCGGCAGCTCGAGGAAGCGGCCGCCGCCGGCGCGACCTTCATGGTCAGCCCCGGGGGCTCGCCCCGGCTCCTCGCCGCCGCCAAGGACAGCCCGGTACCCTTCCTGCCCGGTGCCGCCACCGCCGGCGAGGCGATGACGCTCCACGAGGAAGGCTTCACCATCCTCAAGTTCTTCCCGGCCGAGGCGGCCGGCGGCCTCGCCTATCTCAAGGCGCTCGGCGCGCCGCTTCCCGGCATCCGCTTCTGCCCGACCGGCGGGGTCGGCGCCGGGAACGCCGCCGACTATCTCGCGCTCGGCAACGTCATCTGCGTCGGAGGGAGCTGGGTGGCGCCGGCGGACGCCCTCGCGCAGGGCAACTGGAGCCGCATCACCGCGCTTTCGAAGGAGGCCGCGCAGCTCGGCAAGTGAGCATGCGCGACACGGCCGGAGGCAACTTTGCTGCAAGGCGGAATCGAATTCCCTTGCGTTCCTTGACGCTTCTGCTCATATGGGAGTTGCTCGGGCAACTTACCCGGGAGACTGGAAAACTGCGCGAGGAAAAACGGCCTCGCTGATCCCGGGTTTCGGCCCGGGGGGTCGCGATAAGACGCTTCTTCCTTTCCCCGATAGACGAGATGCCTACGGAAAATGGGAGCGCAGACGCGCTCTCGCACTGACACTGAACCGGGAAAAGGATCCCATATGCGCCAGACTGGCACCGTGAAGTTCTTCAACACCTCGAAAGGCTTCGGCTTTATCACCCCTGAGGGCGGCTCCAAGGACGTCTTCGTCCACGTCACCGCTCTCGAGGCCTCCGGCATCAGCCACCTCGCCGATGGGCAGCGGGTGACCTTCGAGGTCGAGCCGGACCGCATGGGCAAAGGCCCGAAGGCGGTCAGGCTTCAGCTCGCCTGACACGCATTCGGCGACCGGCGGCGGCAAAGCCGCCGGCTCATCGGAAGCGCCTTACGCCGCCGGCATCGTCCGGCGGCTTTTTGATTCCGGCATCGTAATCTCCGGGCATCGCGAGCCCCGGCATCGGGACGGAGCTCCGGCGCTTCGCGCCGCCCTTGCCGTCGCGGGCCGAGGTCCCTACTTCCGCCCGGTCACCAACGACGAGGACCGCGATGTTCGATCCCAAGCAGCTTCTCGACCAGTTCCTGGGCGGCCCGGGCTTCCAGGCCGGGCCCGACGACCGACGCGACAGCGGCGGACTGGCGGGACGGGTCGGCGACTATGCCCGCCGGAACCCGATGCTGACGGGGGTCGCGGCGGGAGGCCTTGCGGGCCTGATCCTCGGCAAGGGCTTCGGCGGCGACATCGTCAAGTATGGCGGCATGGCCGTGCTCGGCGGCCTCGCCTACAAGGCCTATCGCGACTACCAGGCGTCCCAGGAGGGCGGGTCGCCGGCGCCGGCCGAGGGACCCTACGGCGCCGCCGACTTCCACCCCGCGCCTGCGGATTCCCCCTTTGCGCCGGCCAATGCGCCGCTCCGCCTCGCCGAGACGCTGGTCGTGGCGATGATCGCCGCGGCCAAGGCCGACGGGCACATCGACGCCGAGGAGCGCGGCCGCATCTACCAGCGGCTCGAGGAAGGCGGGCTGCAGCCGGAGGAGGTCGCCTTCCTCCAGCACGAGCTGACCGAGCCGGTGGACCTCGAGCGGATCGCCGCCGGCGCGGTCAACAAGGAGGCGGCGGTCGAGATCTACGCGGCGTCGGTGATGGCGATCCGCAAGGACACGCCGCAGGAGCAGGCCTATCTCGACACGCTCGCCCGGCGCCTCGCACTCGAGCCCGGCCTGGTCGAATCGATCGAAAAGACGGTCGAGGCGGTGTCGCGCTAGACGCCTGACTTCGCGTCATCAGGATTGGGAGGGTCGGAGCGCCGGAGGCGCTCCAGGAGGGGTAAGGACCTCCCCTCCCGTCGCCACCCCTCCACGAAACTGCAAGAGCAGTTTCGGCCCTCCCACAAGGGGGCGGCTGGGGGCGCGTGGGCGGCTCCAGCCTCCATTCCGTCATCGACGACGAAACCAAGCCGCAGCGTGTTTCAAGCCGGTCTCATGCTCGGGGACCTTTGCGCGAGGGCCCGTTGGCGGGTTCCCTCCTGTCCGCCGCTTGCCGGAGGTCGCAGTGCGGGCAAAAAGGCGGAGAGAGGGCCTTCCGGCGTCGCTCGGGCCAAGTCTCCATGCCGAGAGCCCGAGCCTCGAAGCGCGCCCGCCCATGGCTCCAACGGGCGCGATCTGGGCCCCGTACGACAGAAAGGCGCCGCCAGGTTTCCCCGAGGGCGCCTCCCTGTCAGGTTGGCGTCGCGCCAGGCGCAGCCCGAAGGCGCGGCCGGCTTCGGCACCAAGCTGAACGTGACCTGATCCCAGCTTCCCGCGGGAAGCGATCCTGCCACCGCTGCCTCAGGCCTTTCGGCTCCAGCAACGCCCGTCGAACGGTTGTGCCGCCGTTCACGGGGAGCATCGGCCCGTCCGTCTTTGGCGCTCGGCATCGCTGCGTCGCGCCAGGCCCGGACGGCTCCACCGGGCACGGGGCTTCTTCCCGGCTTCCGCCGGTCCACCCCGGGTGGTCCGCTTTCGGGTTTCGGTCTCGATCGTCCGGATTGCCCTTCCGCACTCGACCGTCCCTTGCAGTGATCCGATGGTCGCTCAACTTCGCCGCCGGCGAAAGCATCGAAACGCGCGGCGGGGATATGCGGGGATAGCGGGCATATGGTGCGCCGCGGCACCGGTCGGCGGGATGCCCCGCTCAGAGGAAGCTCTGGGGGTCGATGTCGACCTGGACGCGGACGCCGCCGCGCGGCGGCGGGGCAGCCTCGAGCCAGGCCCGGAGCCAGGCCTGGATGTCGGCATTCCGGGGCGCGTGGACGAGCAGCCGGAACCGGTGGCGGCCGCGGACGACGGCGAGCGGCGCCTCGGCGGGACCGAGGACGGCGATCCGCTCCGCCGGCGGCGCGGCGCGGCGGAACGCGTTCGCATAGCCCTGTGCCGAGGCGCGGTCGGGGCCGGAGACGACGATGCCGGCGAGCCGGCCGAAGGGCGGCAGCCCGGCCTCGCGCCGCGCCGCGATCTCGCTCGCGTAGAACGCCTCGCGCTCGCCCGAGACGATGGCGTGGATCACCGGGTTGTCGGGGGCGAAGGTCTGCACCAGGGCGTGGCTGGCGCCGCCGGCGCGGCCGGCGCGGCCGGTCACCTGGGAAAGGAGCTGGAAGGTGCGCTCGGCGGCCCGCATGTCGCCGAAGGCGAGGCCGAGGTCGCCGTCGACCACGCCGACCAGCGTCAGGTAGGGGAAGTTGTGGCCCTTGGCGACGAGCTGGGTGCCGATGACGATGTCGGCCTGGCCGCGCTCGATCGCCGCGAGTTCCTGCCACAGCCGCTCCACCCCGCCGACGAGGTCGCTCGAGAGGAGGATGGTCCGCGCGTCCGGCCAGCGCGACGCCACTTCCTCGTGCAGCCGCTCGATTCCCGGGCCGACCGCCACCAGGCTTTCGGCATCCCCGCAATTGGGGCAGTGGTCGGGGCGCTTCTCCGAATGCCCGCAATGATGGCAGAGAAGCGCCCCGCGGAAGCGGTGCTCGACCAGCCACGTCGAGCAGTTGGGGCACTGGAAGCGGTGGCCGCAGGTGCGGCAGAGGGTGAGCGGGGCGTAGCCGCGCCGGTTGAGGAAGAGGAGCGCCTGCTGCCTGGCGGCCAGCGTCCCGGTGACCGCCTCGACCAGCGGGGGGGACAGGTAGCGGCCCCGCTCCGGCGGCGTCCGGCGCATGTCGATGGCGGCGATCTCCGGCAGCTTCGCCGCGGCATAGCGGTCGGACAGGACGATCCGGGTGTAGCGGCCGGCGTCGGCATTGACCCGCGATTCGATCGAGGGCGTCGCCGACGACAGGACCACCGGGAAGCCGGCGAGGTGGCCGCGCACCACCGCCATGTCGCGGGCATTGTAGAAGACCCGCTCCTCCTGCTTGTAGGCAAGGTCGTGCTCCTCGTCGACGACGGCGAGGCCGAGGTCCGCGAACGGCAGGAAGAGGGCGGAGCGGGCGCCCGCCACCACGCGCACCGCGCCGTCGGCCACGCCGCGCCACACCCGCTCGCGGGTGCGCGGCGAGACCTCAGAGTGCCATTCCGCCGGCCGGGTGCCGAAGCGCTTCTCGAAGCGCTCGAGGAAACCCTGGGTGAGGGCGATCTCGGGAATGAGGAGAAGCGCCTGGCGGCCGCGGCGAAGGGTCTCGGCCACCGCCTCGAAATAGACCTCCGTCTTTCCCGACCCGGTGACGCCGTCGATGAGCGTGACCGAGTATCCGCCCGCGGCGACCGCCTGCCGGAGGACCTCGGCGCCCGCCGCCTGCTCGGCGTTGAGCACCGGCGCGGCATGGCCGGGATCGGGCGGGAGCGCGACCGGCGGCGGCGGGATCTCGGCGGCGGCGAGCGTGCCGCCCGCGACGAGGCCCGCGACGACGCTCGTTCCGACGCCCGCGGCGGCCGCGAGCGCCGGCCGCGACCAGGGCCGGCCGTCGGCCGCGAGGTCGAGCACGCGCCGGCGGGCCGGCGTCATCCGGGCCGGCGGCGGCCCGGCGAGGCGGACCCCGGGGACGGGCGCCTCCGGCATCAGCGCCCCGGGCGCGCGGAGCACCATCCGGAGCACCATGCCGCGGCTGGTCATGGTGTAGTCGGCCACCCAGTCGACGAAGGCCCGGATCTCGCGGCTGAGCGGCGGCGCCTCGTACTTCCCCTCGACGCGCCGGAGCCGGTTGTGCCCGATCCCGGGGTCGGGCGGATCGTCCCACACCACGCCGACGACGTTCCGCGTGCCGAGCGGCACCTCGACGATGTCGCCCGCCGCGACGCTCAGCCCGGCCGGCACCGCGTAGCTGTAGGGCGCGGCGACGGCGACGGGGACGAGGACGGAGACGACGGGTTCACGCACGGGACGGGCCGGAGGGGATTCGGAATGCCACAATATGGAGCACTGCGGCTCCTGTCCGCATTCTTGCGACGGATGCTGACGAATGGGGCGGCGTGGGCTATGGAGGATGCCAACCCCCCTTCCCACGGAGCCTGCCATGAAGTTCTTCATCGATACCGCCGATCTCAAGGAGATCGAGGAACTCGCCGCGACCGGGCTGGTCGACGGGGTCACCACGAACCCCTCGCTGATCGCCAAGTCGGGCGGGAAGATCGCCGACGTGATCGCGGCCATCTGCAAGGTGGTGGAGGGACCGGTATCGGCCGAGGTCACGGCGATCGACTTCGACGGCATGATGAAGGAGGGCGAGCATCTCGCCGCCATCGCCCCCAATGTCGCGGTCAAGGTGCCGCTCACCTGGGACGGACTCAAGGCGTGCAAGGCGCTCAGCCAGAAGGGGCACAAGGTCAACGTCACGCTCTGCTTCTCGGCCAACCAGGCGCTGCTCGCGGCCAAGGCCGGAGCGACCTTCATCTCGCCCTTCATCGGCCGGCTCGACGACATCGGCTATGACGGCATGGGCCTCATCCGCCAGATCCGGACGATCTACGACAACTACGAGACCCTCCACACCGAGATCCTCGCCGCCTCGATCCGGACCCCCTTCCACGTCACCGAGGCGGCGCTGGTCGGCGCCGACGTCGCCACGATCCCCCCGGCGGTGCTCCGGAACCTCGCCAAGAACCCACTGACCGACAGGAGCCTTGACGGCTTCCTTGCCGACTGGAAGAAGACCGGCCAGTCGATCCTGTGACGCCGGCCGGGAGGAAAAGGGCGCCTTGGCTACTCATAACTTCGCACCGACGCGGTTCCACAACACGCTGGGGCCGCATGAACCCGCGCTGACCATCGCAGACGGCGACACGGTCATCACCACCACGCTCGACGCCTGGGGCTTCGACGCCGGCGACACCAAGCGCGCCGAGGCGCCGAACCCGATGACCGGGCCGTTCTTCGTCGCCGGCGCCGAGCCAGGCGACACGCTCCATGTCCGCATCGACCGGATGACCCCCATCCGCTCCACCGGCTGGACCTTCTCCGTGCTCGCGCCGAACGTCGTCGATCCGGCGGCGGTGGCCGCCCTTCCCGCCCGCGAACGGGTGTTCTGGGAAATCGACCGCGACGCCGGCCGCGCCCGGCTCGTCGATCCCCCCGCCGCCCTCCGCGACTGGTCGGTGGCGCTCGCCCCGATGCTCGGCTGCCTCGGCGTCGCGCCGGCCGGCGGGCAGGCGATCTCGACCGCGACCAGCGGCCCGAACGGGGGCAACATGGACTATCGCCGGCTCGGGCCCGGCTGCACCGTGGCGTTCCCCGTGGGGATGCCCGGCGCGCTGTTCCATCTCGGCGACGGCCATGCCTGCCAGGGCGACGGCGAGATCGTCGGCACCGGCATCGAGACCGCCTTCGAGGTCGAGTTCACGGTGCGGCTGGAGAAGGGACGCGCCATCGGCTGGCCGCGCGGCGAGGATGCCGAGTGGATCTTCGCCATCGGCAATGCCCGCCCGCTCGACCAGGCGCTCCAGCACGCCACCACCGAGATGCTCGGCTGGCTGGGCGAGGACTACGGCCTCGAGCCCACGGCGGCGAGCCATTTCCTCGGCGAGGTGGTGCGCTACGACGTCGCGAACGTCTTCAACCCCGCCTACTCGGTCGCCTGCCGGATCGCCAAGAGCCGGCTGGCCGAGCTCAAGACGGACTGAGGCCGGGGCGCCTAGTAGCCGAAGAAGGCGATCATCCGCCCGGCGGTCAGGACCGAGACCCAGAGGAGCAGCGACAGGGCCGCGGAGAGCTTCACCCCCGCGGCCACCGGTCCGCCGCCCAGCGCCACCGCCCAGTCGGTCCGGAGCCGGAGCCATATCGCATTGGCGACGGCGACCAGGATCAGGCAGAGCTTCGCGAGAAACACCGGGTTGGCGGCATATTCCTGCGGCTTCACCACGAACAGCGCCATGCCGGCCAACACCGCCAGCAGGAGGCCGCCGATGGTGACGGGGAGGAGCAGCCGCGCCGCGTCCCTGAGCGGGACCGTCCGGGCGAAGCCGAGGACCCGCGCGTCGAGCGCGGCGACGGTGCCGACCAGCAGCGCCAGGCCGAGGATGTGGAGCGCGTTGACGACCGGGTAGACGTAAATGGAGCTGCGCAGGAACGCCGCGACGCCCGACGTGCCGAGCGCCGCGAGGAACGCGTCCATGCGCGGCTAGGACGGCAGGTCGTTGGGATAGACGTCGTAGTGCACGCCGTCGATGGTGATCCGTTCCGCCTTCATCCGGTACTCGGCGGGATCCTTTGAGCGATGGCCGTGAGCGGTGACGGTGTCGCCAGCCGCGGCGACGCCCTCGACGAAGCCGGCGGCGGCCGTCCGCGACGGCGGCGCGAGCTCGACGGACCAGAGGTTGCCCTCCGCCATCACCTTCAGCGCCGCGTGGGGATTGCCGAGATAGATCTCCTCGATCGTGCCTTCGAGCACGAAATCCTCGTCGAGCGTCCATGCCCAGCCGTGATGGGCGAGAGCGGCGCCGGCGCCGCCGGCAACGAGGGCCGCGGCCACCAGCGCGGTGCGAAACGAAAGCATTGTCGTCCTCCTTCCCTATGGCGCCGCAGCGCCCTGCCGATGAGCGAAGTTCGCGGTAACGAGAAACGGAGCCTGCCGCCCCCATATAGGGCGCCGTCCCGCCGCGTCTCGTGGCGACGACAGGCAGGGCTGCGCGATGTGACAAGCGCGCATCCCTCCGTTTCGGGCTATAGGACTGCGTTCCCCGCCACGCCGCGAGACCGCCCGATGATGCCTTTCCGATGGATCGCCGCTTTCGGCTTCGTCCTTCTCGCCGCGATGCCGGCCGCCGCGCGCGACGCGGTGCGCTTCGGCACCAACTGGCTCGCCCAGGCTGAGCACGGCGGCTTCTACCAGGCGCTCGCCGACGGCACCTACGAGCGCTACGGCCTCGACGTCACCATCGTCCAGGGCGGGCCGCAGGGCGCCAACCGCATGCTGCTGCTCGCCGGCCAGGTCGACTTCTACATGGCCGGCAACATGATCCAGCCGCTCCTCGCGATCGCGGAGGACATCCCGATCGTGGAGGTGGCCGCGATCTTCCAGAAGGACCCCGCCGCCCTCCTCGTCCACCCGGAGGCGCCCGTCGAGACCTTCGCCGACCTCGCCGGGCTGCCGACGCTGTTCATCTCCAAGGACAGCATGGTGACCTGGTACCGCTGGATGATGGCCGCCTATCCGGACTTCAGCGAGGCGCAGGTCAAGCCCTATACCTTCAACGCCGCGCCCTTCATTCTCGACCCGCTTTCGGCGCAGCAGGGCTACGTGACCTCCGAGCCCTATACGGTCGAGGCGGAGGGCGGGTTCACGCCGCGGGTCTTCCTGCTCGCCGACGCCGGCTTCGACACCTACTCGACCCTCATCGAGACGACGCGCGACATGGTCGAGCAGCGGCCGGACGTCGTGCAGCGCTTCGTCGAGGCCTCGATCATCGGCTGGCACACCTACCTCCACGGCGACAATTCGAAGGGCAACGCGCTGATCCGGGCCGAAAACCCCGGGATGACCGACGCGCTCATCGCCGCCGGCATCGCAGCCATGAAGGCCTATGGCATCGTCGAATCCGGCGATGCCGAGACCGGCGGCATCGGCTGCATGAGCGACGACCGCCAGCGCGCCTTCTACGACGCGATGGTCGAGGCCGGGATCGTTCCCGCCGGGCTCGACATCACCAGGGCCTACACCACCCGCTTCGTCTGCAAGGGCGCCGGCGGCGCGACGCCCTAGGCCGGGTCAGCGCGCCGCGGCGTCGACATCGCCGAGCAGCGCGACCAGGCGCTCCGCCGCGGCGGTGGCGAAGACCGGGTCGTTGATGTCGGTATCGAAGGTCACCACCTCGACATTCGGCCCGAGATTGGCGCGGAGCGCGGCGAACAGGGCCGCGTCCGCCGCCGGATCGTGGAAAGGCTTGCCCTCGACGTCGATGCCCGAGATGCCGCGCTCGGGGATCATCAGGACGGTCGGGCCGGTGGCGCGGCTGAGCTTCCCGGCGATGATCGCGCCGAGCCGCGCATTCTCCTCCGGCGTGGTGCGCATCAGGGTGACCAGCGGGTTGTGCTGGTAGAACAGCCGCCCCGCGTGGCGGGCGGGCACGGTGTCCGGGGCACCGAAGTTCACCATGTCGAGCGCGCCGACCGAGACGACCTGCGGGATGCCGGCGGCCCCGGCCGCCTCGAGGCGATCGGGTCCGGCGGAGAGCATCCCGCCGACGAGCTCGTCGGCGAGCTCGGTGGTGGTGATGTCGAGGACGCCCCTCAGGAAGCCGCCGCGGACCAGCTCCTCCATGGTCCTGCCGCCCGTGCCGGTGGCGTGGAATACCAGCACCTCGTAGCCCGCCGCCCCCAGCACCGCGCGCGCCCGCGTCACGCAGGGCGTGGTGACGCCGAACATCGTCGCCGCGACCAGCGGCTTGGCGGCGGCGGCCGGCAGCGGCTCCGACGTCACCATGCCGGCGATGGCGCCCGCGGCGTTGGCGATGATCTGCGACGAGAGCCGGTTGATGCCGGAGATGTCGACCACCGCGGGCATCAGGGTGATGTCCTTGACGCCGACGATCGCCGTCGTGTCCCCGGCGGCCAGCGTCGACACGATCAGCTTCGGGAATCCGACCGGCAGGCTCCGCATCGCCGCCGCGGCGATCGACGTGCCGCCGCCCCCGCCCATGCCGATCGCGCCGTGGACGCGCCCCTCGGCCGCGAGCCGGCCCAGGATCTCGGCGGCGCCCCGTGCCATCACCGCGACGGCCGCGCCGCGATCCTTGCCGGCCGCAAGGGCCGCCCGGTCGCCGCCGCCGGCCGCGGCCACCATGTCGGCGCCGATCTCGGGCGTGAACGGCGGCGCCGCGAGGATGCCGGTGTCGATCACCAGCGTCGCCACCCCCGCCCGCTCGACGGCCTGCTTGAGGAATGCGAATTCGACGCCCTTGGTGTCGAGCGTACCGATGACCGCGACCGTCTTCATGCCTCGCCCTTCCCTTTCGCCCGATCGATGTCCTCCGCCTGCAGATCCCGCAGCGACGCGATCAGGTCGGCGAAGCGGTCGCCCTGCACGGCGACGTGGTCGTGGAGGAGGGCCTGCGCGGCCGCGGCGTCCCGCCGCAACAGCGCATCCATCACCGCCGCATGTTCGCGGTACGAATCGCCGATGCGGTTGCCGACCCGGAGCTGGAGCCGGCGGTAAGGCCGGAGGCGGCGGTGGAGCGCGCTGCACTCCCGATGCAGGAAGCCGTTGTGGCTGGCCCGGTAGATGGCCTCGTGGAAGCGCTCGTTCCGGTAATAATAGGCGTCGGCGTCGCCGGCCTCCGCCGCCGTGCCGCAGGCGGCGTGCAGGGCCCGGAGCGAGGCGCCGTCCTCCTCGTTCCAGCGCCGCGCCGCGAGCCGCCCGGCCATGCCCTCGAGCTCGGCCATCACGTCGAACATCTCGACCAGCTCGGCCGGGGTGAGGCGGGCGACGACGGTGCCGCGGCGCGGCTGCGCGGTGACCAGCCCGATCGCGGCGAGCTGCTTCAGCGCCTCCCGGATCGGGGTGCGCGACACGCCGTAGCGGCGGGCGAGCTCCACCTCCTCGAGGCGCTCGCCGGGCCGGAGCCGCCCCTCGGCGATCTCCTCCTCGAGTATGTCGCGCAGCCGCGGCCCGTCCAATGCCTCGCCCTCCTCCCGGCGGTGTCCTCGCCTCGTGCGACTTTGCGGGAGAGGCGCTCCGTCTGCTAGAGGCTGTTCGAGGAAATTGGAGGATTGCCCATGAGCCTGACCCTCGGCGCCGTCGCCGACGATTTCACCGGCGCGACCGACCTCGCCGGCATGCTGGCCGGCGGCGGGATGCGGACCATGCTCGTGCTCGGCGAGCCCGCGGCGAACGACGCCGCCCCCGATGCCGATGCCGTGGTGGTGGCGCTGAAGACGCGGACGATCCCTGCCGCCGACGCCGTCAGGCAGTCTTTGGCGGCCTGGGCCTGGCTCAGGGCGTCCGGGGCCTGGCAGGCCTATTTCAAATACTGCTCGACCTTCGATTCGACCGAGGAGGGCAATATCGGTCCGGTCGCCGAGGCCCTGTGGCGCGAGACCGGCGAAGGCCCGACCATCTTCGTGCCCTCCTTCCCCGAGAACGGGCGCACGGTCTTTCGCGGCCATCTCTTCGTGTTCGACCAGCTCCTCTCCGATTCGGGCATGCGGAACCATCCGCTGACGCCGATGACCGATTCGAATCTCGTCCGTTTCCTCGGCAAGCAGACGGCGCTCGGCGTGGGGCTGATCCGCTACGACACGGTCGCGCAAGGCCCTGCCGCGATCCGTGCGGCAGCCGAGAAGCTGGTCTCCGACGGCAAGCCCTTCGTCGTCGTCGACACCATCGACAACCGCGATTTCGCGGCCATCGGCGAGGCGGTGCGGGATTACGCGCTGGTTACCGGCGGCTCGGGCCTCGCGCTCGGCCTCGCCCCGCAGCATGGCGGTGCCGGCGGCGCGTCGGCGACGGCCCTGCCCGCGATCGGGGGCCGGATCGTGTGCCTGTCGGGTTCGTCGTCGGAGGCGACCAACGCGCAGGTCGCAGCCTTCGCGGCGAAGCACCCGACGCGCCGGCTCGACCCGATCGCCCTCGCCGAAGGCCACGAGACGGCGGCCGAGGCGGCCGCGTGGGCGCTGGCCGAGCTGGAGAAGGGACCGTGCCTCGTCACCGCGACCGCGCGACCGGAGGAGGTCAGGGCCGTGCAGGCGCAGCTCGGCACGGAGCGGGCGGCGAGCCTCATCGAGGATGCACTGGCGACGGTCGCCCGCACGCTCCGCGAGGCCGGCGTCCGCCGCTTCATCGTGGCCGGCGGCGAGACGTCCGGCGCTGTGGCGACGGCGCTCGGCATCGCCCGGCTGCGCGTCGGACCGCAGATCGCGCCCGGCGTGCCGTGGTGCGCGTCCGACAGCGCCGAGCCGGTGGCGGTGGCGCTCAAATCCGGCAATTTCGGCCGGGAGACCTTCTTCGAGGACGCGATCAGGCTGGCCCCATGACCGACACCGAAACGCAGCTCCGCGAGCGCATCGCGGTTCTCGGCAAGTCGCTGTTCGACCGCGGCTACGGCGTGGGCTCGAGCGGCAACATCTCGGTGCGTCTCGACGACGGCATCCTGATCACGCCGACCAACACCTCGATGGGCCGGATCGACCCCGCCCGCATCTCCAAGGTCGCGCCGGACGGGAGCCACGTGTCCGGCGACAAGCCGTCGAAGGAGGGCTTCCTCCATCTCGGCGTCTATGCGAAGCGGCCGGAGATGAAGGCGGTGGTCCATCTCCACTCGACCTATTCGGTCGCGCTGTCGACGCTCGCCGCGCAGGACCCCGCGGCGATGCTGCCGCCGATCACGGCATACTACGTGATGCGGGTGGGCGACCTGCCGCTCGTGCCCTACTTCCCGCCGGGCGACCGGGGCCTCGCCGATGCGGTCGGTGCGGCGATGGAGAAGGCGCATGCCGTCCTCCTCGCCAATCACGGTTCGGTCGTCGCCGGCAAGAGCCTCGAGGAGGCGGTCTACGGCGCCGAGGAGCTGGAGGAGACGGCGAAGCTGTTCTTCCTGCTCCGCGGCGAGAAGACCAGCTTCCTCTCCTTCGCCGAGGTGGCGGAGCTCAGGGCGCGTTTCCCGAGCTAGGCGGGCTTCCGCTCGACCAGCAGGATATGGTCGGCGGCGAGCACCACCTCGCCGCGCTGGTTGAAGACCTCGCATCGCTCCACCACGCGGCCGAAGTCGGGCCGCTTGGGATCGTCCTCCTTGGCCGCGATCGTCACGCGGGTGTGGATCGTGTCGCCGATGAAGACCGGGCGGACGAAACGAAGCCGGTCGTAGCCGTAGGAGAAGGCGGCCGGGTTGATGAGGGTCGCCGTCAGCCCGACGCCGATCGCAAAGACCATGGTGCCGTGGGCGACGCGCTGGCCGAAAGGCGTCGTCCTGGCGAACTCGGCATCCATGTGGTGGGGGAAGAAATCGCCGGTGTGGCCGGCATGGACGACGAAATCGGATTCGGTGATCGTCCGGCCGCTGGTCTCGCGGACATGGCCGGCCGCGTAGTCCTCGAAATGGATGGTCTGGTTCATTGCGTCATTCACCTGTGAGTACGAATCCCATATATACATAACACGCCGGATCAATCTCCGATCGGTCGGTCGCGGCGCGGGGACGAGGATCGGCCGGGAGGGCGTTACGTGCCGGACCTTGCGATGGATCGCTACCGCGCGCCCGCCCTCGACAAGGGCCTCGACATCCTCGAACTGCTCGCCTCGGTCGACGGCGGCCTGAGCCAGGCCGAGATCGCCAAGCGTCTCGGCAAGAGTCATAACGAACTGTACCGGATGCTCAACACGCTCGTCCGGCGCGGCTATGTCGCCCGCGACGAGGGCGACCGTTTCTCGCTGACCCTCAAGCTGTTCGGTCTCGCCCATCTCCACGCCCCGGTCCGGCGGATGGTCTCCTACGCCACGCCGATGATGCGCGACCTCGCGCAGGTGACCCAGCAGGCCAACCAGCTCGTCGTCTTCGATCGCGGCTCGGTGGTGCTGATCGCCCAGCAGGAGGCGCCGAACTACTGGGGCATATCGATCCGCATGGGATCGCATGTCAGCCTGTTCGACACCGGCTCGGGGCAGGTGCTGCTCGCCTTCCGTCCGCCCGAGGAGCGGCTGATGATGATCGCCGAGCATCTCAACACGGGCGAGGAGCCGTCGATCACCCCGGAATTCGCGGCGCGGCTCGACGAGATCAAGGCCCGCGGCTACGCCATCATGCCGAGCATCCAGATCGCGGCGGTCATGAACCTCTCGGCGCCGGTTCTGCGTCCCGACGGGCGGGCGCTGGCGGCGCTGACCGTGCCCTATGTCGACCTCGCCAACGTGCCCGACGCGCCGGACATGAACGAGACGCTCGACCTCATCCGGGCCACCGCGGCGCGGCTCTCGCGCCTCGCCGGCTTCGACGTGGCGGGGCAATAGGCCGATCAGATCGTCGCCCGGACATGCGCCTCGCGGCCGTAGAGCGAGACGAGCAGGATGATGATCAGCCCGAGCGCGGCCTGAACGAGGGACGGCTGGAGGCCGAGCCCGATGAGGATCGTATTGATCTGCGTGAGCACGATCGCACCGGCCACCGTGCCGAGGAACGAGCCGCGCCCGCCGACCAGCGCCGTGCCGCCGATCACCACCGCCGCGATGGTCTGGAACAGGTAGGGCTGGCCGACGTCGCCATAGGCCGAGCCGGTGAAGCCGAGCAGCAGCACGCCGGCCACCGCCGCGAACAACGCGCTGATCGCGTAGGTGACGACCCACATCCGGAGCGGCCGCACCAGCGCCAGCGCCGCCGCGCGCGGGTTTGAGCCGAGCGCGAACAGCCGCCGGCCATAGGGCGTGCGGTTGAGGGCGAGGATGATCAGCGCCGACATGACGATGAAAGCCGGGATCAGCCACGGCACGGGAATGGGCCCGACCGAGCCGCCGATCGAGACGAACTTCGTCACCGCGGCCGGGGCCGAGCCGGACGGGAACCCCTTCGTCCAGACCAGCACCGCGCCCTGGACGATCGTGCCGACGCCCAGCGTGACGATGAGCGGATGCAGGCCCAATCCCGCCGAGATCAGGCCGTTCACGGCGCCGATGCCCAGCGCCAGCACGCCGACGATCATGCAGACGACGACGAAGTTCATCCCGTCGCCATAGAGCTGGGCGGCGACGACATTCGCGAAGCCGATGACGAAGGGAATCGACAGGTCGATGCCGCCGATGATGATGGTGAGCGTCTGGCCGACGCAGGCGACCGCCAGCAGGCAGGCGAGCACCAGCATGGCGCGGATCGAGAAGGCCGAGGCATAGCCCGGGATCAGCAGCGCGCCGAGCACGAAGAGAAGCACCGCGATCAGGATCGCGCCGGTGACGCGCGCGCCGGTCGAATCGAGGGAGATGTTCATCGCTGCCTCATCCGCTTCTCGATGCGATCCTGGATCGCGGTCAGGCAGATGGCGACGACGAGGATCGTGCCATAGGCGATCTGGAGGACGAAGGTCGAGACGTTGAACCGGATCAGGACGCTCTGGATCAGGAAGATGCAGATCGCGCCGATCGCCGCCCCGACCAGCCCGCCGCGCCCGCCGGCGAGGCTGACGCCGCCGAGCGCCACCGCCGAGATGGCGATGAGCGTGTAGGTCGGGGCGATGTTGCCGTCGGCCGAGCCGATCAGCGCCGTCAGCATCAGCCCGGCGATGCCGGCGAAGACGCCGCCGATCACGTAGGACAGGAAGCGCACGAACGGCACGTCGATGCCGGCGGTATAGGCGGCGCGGTCGTCGGAGCCCGTCGCCATCAGCTGGTCGTAGTAGGGCAGGCGGCGGATGCCCCACCAGACAAGGAAGACCGCCGCGAGCGGCACGATCGAGAAGCTGTCCGAGAAGGTCTTGAGCCACGCCGGCACGCTGCCCATCGGCGAGGGCAGGATGGTGAGCGTGATGCCGACGAGCACCAGGTAGGTGCCGAGGGTGGCGACGATCGGCTGGATGCGCACATAGGCGGCGAGAAACCCGTTCACCGCGCCGACCGCGGCGCCGATCAGGATCGCCGCAAGGATGATGATCACCGGCGAGGTGATGCCGAGATCCATGATCAGGATCTTCACGACGATGGCGTTGACGAAGCCCATCAGCGGCCCGATCGAGACGTCGATGCCGCCGCGCCCGCCGAGGATCGCCGGCGTCGAGGCGAGCGCCGCCCCGATCAGCGGCGCGGCAAGGCCGATCAGCGTGCCCCAGTTGCCGGGATCGAAGCGGACCGGGTTGAGCCAGACATTGAGGACGAGGAGGACGAGAAGAAGCAGCGGCGCGAAGCCGGTGCGCTTCCAGATCGTCCAGGCGAGCCGCTGCGGGCGGGGTGCGGTGTCGGATGCTGCGGTCATTGGCTGCGGCCGAACATGGCGGCGATCACCTTCTCGGTGACGAGGTCGCCGCCCGCGAGCGTCGCCGACAATTCGTTCTCGCGGAAGACGAGGACCCGGTCGCAGAGCGTCACGATCTCCTCGATCTCGGAGGACAGGACGACCAGCGCCACGCCCTCCTTCGCGAGTTCGCGGAACACGCCGTAGAGCGTCTGGCGGGTGGCAATATCGACGCCGCGCGTCGGGTCGTTGAGGAGCAGGAAGCGCGGGTCGTGCGCCAGCCAGCGGGCGAGCAGCACCTTCTGCTGGTTGCCGCCCGAGAGCGATGTGATCGGCGCGTTGCCGTTGGGCGCGACGATGCCGAGCTGCTTGTGGAACTTCTGGTAGCGCGCGGAGCGGGCGCGGCGGCTGATCAGCCCGCCCCGCACGTCGCGGCCGATGGTGGCGATGGCGAAGTTGTCGAGGATCGACAGCGCCGGGAAGATGCCGGTCGAGCGGCGGTCGCGGGGCAGGTAGGCGATGCGATGACGCACCGCCTGGCGGAAGGTCTCGACCCGGGCGGACATGCCACGGTCGGCGACCGTCACCGCGCCGGAGGCCGGCGCCTGCAGCCCCGCGAGGATCTCGAGGAAGCGCTCCTGTCCGTGGCCGTCGAGCCCCGAGAGACCGACGATCTCGCCCGAATTCATCACCTCGCTGAACGTCTTCCGGCCGGGCGCAAGGGCGAGGTTGTCGGCGCTGAGCCGTGCCTCAGCCATGAGCCCGCTCCGCGACGATTTCCGGCGCCATGCGGGCGAGCAGCAGCTCGGGCGTGGCGTCGGCGCGGTCGAGCGTCTCGACCACCCTGCCGCTTCGCAGGATCGTGATCCGGCTCGAGAGGCGCATCACCTCGTCCATGCGATGGGAGATGAAGAGGATGAGGCAGCCTTCGCGGGCGAGCCGCTCCATCAGCGTGAACACCGTCTCGCGGTCGGTGAAGTCGAGCGCCGCCGTGACCTCGTCGAGGATCAGGATGCGCGGCCTGCGGACGAGCGCGCGGGCGAGGACGACGAGCTGCTGGGCGGCGAGCGGCAGGTAGCCGGCTTCGCTGTCGGGATCGATGGAAAGCGGCGTGCAGAGCGCGAGCGCGGCGCGCGCGGTTTCGCGGCGTCCGGCGCGGGGAATCCTGCGGTGCACCAGCCCGTCGTGACCGAGCAGCACGTTGTCGGTGACAGAACGGTCGGGCGCGATCAGGACTTCCTGGAACACGGTGGCGAAGCCCTTCGCCTGGAAAGCCGCCGGATTGCGACCGGAGAAGGGAGCGTCGTCGAGGCGGATCTCGCCGCGATCGGCACCGACGATGCCGGAGAGCAGCTTGACGAGCGTCGACTTGCCCGAGCCGTTCTCGCCCATGATCGTGTGGATCGTGCCGGCGCGGAACGCGATCGAAGCATCGTCGAGGGCGACCGTCTCGCCGTAGCGCTTGGAGAGGTTGGCGATTTCGAGCATCGGACCCGGAGAGGCGCTGGAAGGTCCCGCCGGGGTGCCGGCGGGACCGTTGTCGGGAGCGCGCGCCCTACTCCGCGGCGCAGGCGCCGGGGACCTGGCTGTAGTCGAAGCCGGTGGCCGCCGGGTTGGTGAAGTAGGCGTCCATCAGGGCTTCCGGCATCGGGTCGCTCGGCGGCACCGGGAACACCGAGACCGCGTCGGGCGTCATGCAGTCCTGGTACCACTGGTCGAGCTCGGCGCCCGAGACCGGCGGGATCGGGATCATGATGACGTTGAGCTTCGGCTTCTGGCCCTCGAGGATGCGGTGGCCGACGCGGAACAGCGCCTGGGCGTTCCAGCCCGGGAGCACGGCATGGCCCTCGAAGCGGAACTTGTCCGGGTTCTCCTTCCAGTAGCCGAGCGAATCGCCGGTGATCGACCCGGTGATGACCGGAGCGGGGCGGCCGGCCTCGGCGAAGGCCTCGGCGACGACGCGCGCTTCCGAGCCGGTGGTCCAGACCGCGTCGATCGGCGCCGGGTTGGTGGCGAGCGCCTGGAGCACGACGGTCTTGGTGACGTTGGCGGTCCAGTTGCCGTTCACCGAGCGCGAGACCTTGAGGTCCGGGTTCTCGGCCAGCACCTTCTCGGCGCCCTGGCGCTCCATCTCCACGATCGGCGCGCCGGCGATGCCCTCGACGAGCAGGACGCTGCCCTTGCCGTCGAGGCTCTTGGCGATCGCCTCCATCATCTCGAAGCCCCAGCGGTTGTAGTTGGAGTCGACGTTGATGGCATAGGGGCTGGTGACGTAGGCGGAGATGGTGACGAACGGGATGCCCGCGTCATAGGCGGCCTTGATCACGTCGTCGAGGCCGGTCGACGAGCCCGGCACCGAGGTGATGATCGAGCAGCCGGATTCGATGAAGCTGCGGATCTGGTTGATCTGCTGGCTGACGTCGCCGTTCGAGTCCGAGACCTCGAAGGACGAGGCGTCGCCCTTCTCGATCAGGCCGTCGACGAGGCGGCGCAGCTCGTTGGTCATCGACACGCGCCACGGATTGCCCTGGTAGGATTCCGAGTGGCACCACTTCCACGGCTTGGCCTTCGGCGCGAAGTCGTCATAGGCCGACGGCAGGAGTTCCTGCGCGGCATCGACATAGAGCGCCTTCAGCTCGTCCGGCAGGGTCGCGGTGAGGTCGTCATTGGCGGCGAAAGCCGTCGACGCGACCATGGCCGCCGCCGCGGCCAGGATGGACAGTTGCAACCTCGACATCGTCTCTCTTCCTCCGGTTTTCCGTGGCCGCCCCGGGATCACCGGAAGCTGCCGCGGTACAACTCGTTCAGGGCGGCCACCACGCCGGCGCCGTCCTCCCCCTGCTCCAGAGCGCGATTCAGCCTCTGCGAGGCTTCCTCCTGGAACTCCATGTAACCGTCGTGGCGCGGACGAAGCCAGCCCGCCTCGAGCGTCCTCCGCGTGTCGCGGTAGAAACTGCCGGTCGCCGCGTTGACCGCGTCGTCCTCCCACGCCACGGCATTGCCGGGCTGGCCGCCGGCCTCGGCATAGGGGCCGCGCTGCACGTTCGCCGAAGCGATCCAGTAGGCGAAGGCGACGGCCGCCTCGCGGTCCTTCGCATGGGCCGAGACGGCGATGCCGGTGCCGCCGACCGCCGAGCCGCGCGGGCCGCCGTCGCCCGCCGCCGGGATGTCGGCGAAGGCGAGACGCTTCGGCCGGAAGCCGTCGAGCGCATAGCTGACATAGCCGTAGGTGAGCGGCGCGCAGGCGATGGCCGAATCCGCCGCGCTCATCGCCTCCTCGACGGCGATCGGGTCCATGGCGAGGCAGGCCGGATCGACCAGCCGGAACAGGTCGGCGATCATTGCGTAGACACGCGTGCCGGCCGCGCCGTCGATCAGGTCGCCCGGGCCGATGCTCGCACATGGCGTGCCGAGATTGGCGGAGAGCGTATAGAACGCCATCAGCGAATGCGGCGGGCGGAGCGGGATCAGCACCCGGCCCTCGCGGGCGAGCGCCATCACGTCGTCCCATGTTCCGGCCGGCGTCGGCATGAGGTCAGGCCGCCAGGCCTGCACTTGCGCGGCGGCATCGATGGGAAAGGCCCACTGCCGGCCGGCATAGGTGTAGCTCGGGAAAGACGGGCCGACGCTCTCCGCCGCCAGCGCCGCCATCTCGGCCTCGCGGCCCGGCACGTCGAGGGGCGCCAGCGAATTGCCCGCGACGATCACCCCGACATGGGGATGGTCGATGACGATGAGGTCGTAGTCGCGGGCGAGCTGGTCGACGGGGAAGGATTCGAAATCCTGGAGCGAGCGCTTGTCCCAGTCGATGGCGACGCCGGTCTGCTTCTCCCAGAGCGCCGAGCAGGCGACCATCGGGTCGTAGCCGCGCGGATGGCTCCAGGTCATGCCGCGGAGGCGCACGCTCACAGGCCGAACTCCGCCCGGATCGCGGCGCTCTGCTCGCCGACGCGGGGGGCGGCGCGCGCCACCTTGTTGCGCACGCCGTCGACGCGGATCGGCGAACGCGTCGTGTCGATCGACACGTCGTCCTCGCGCGTCACGGTCTGGAGCATGTCGAGGGCGGCGAAGCCTTCACTGGCGAGCAGCTCGTTCCAGTTGAGCACGCGGGCGCACCAGATGTCGGCGGGCTCGAGCACCGCCAGCCACGCGTCGACGCTGCGCGTCGCGATGCGGTCGGCGATGATCGCCTTGATCGCGTCGCGGTCGGTGAACCAGGTGCGCGCGTCCGCATAGGGGGCGAGCTCGGCGTCGAGGCCGAGGAGCGGCGCGAGCCTGCCGATCGGCATCATGGCGATGGCGATGAAGCCGTCGCTCGCCGGATAGACGCCGTAGGGGGCGGAAAGATAGGCGTGGGCGCTCCGGACATTGGCGCGCCTCGGCAGCCGGCGGCCATCGTTGAGGAAAGTCGTCAGCACCTCGAACTGGAAATCGACCAGCGCCTCGAGGAGGCTCGTCTCGATATGGGCGCCCTTGCCCGAGATGCCGCGCCGCACGAGCGCGGCGAGAATGCCCTGCGCCGCCGCCGCGCCGGCGAGGATGTCAGCGATGGCGAGACCGAACGGCACGGGCCCCTGGCTCTCGTCGCCGTTGAGCCACATCACGCCGGAACGCGCCTGGGCGAGCAGGTCCTGCCCCGGCCGTTTCACCCACGGGCCCTCCTCGCCATAGCCGCTGATCGAGGCGTAGACGAGCCGCGGATTGATCGCCCGCATCGCCTCCCAGTCGACGCCGAGGCGTTTCGCGACGCCGGGCCGGAAGTTCTGGACGACGACGTCGGCCTTGGCGATGAGCCGCCGGAGGGATCCGAGGTCGGCCTCGTCCTTGAGGTCGATGGCGAGGCTCTCCTTGCCGCGGTTGATGGCGTGGAAGATGGTCGAATCCCCGCCGATCTCGGTGTCGCTGAGATAGAGCCGGCGGGAGAGGTCGCCGCCGTCCGGCCGCTCGATCTTGATGACGCGGGCGCCGAGGTCGGAAAGCCGGAGCGAGCAATAGGGCCCCGACAGGAACTGGCTCATGTCGACGACCACGAGCCCGGAAAGCAGCCCCTCTTCCGCCATGCTTACTTCTCGGTCCTGCCGGCGAAGGCCGCCGGGTCCTTGTACTTCACGGTCTGGAGATGCTCGCAGTAGAGCACCAGCTCGCCCTCGCCCTTGAACACCTCGTAGCTCGCCCGGATCAGCCCCATCTCCCTGTAGCGCGGGCGCTTCTCGAGGTTGGTGCGGATCGAATAGATCGTGTCGCCGATGAAGACCGGCTTGATGAAGCGGAGCTTGTCGTAGCCGTAGGAGAAGGCGTTGACGCAGTTGGTCGCGACCAGCCCCAGCCCGGCGGAGAAGACGAAGGCGCCGGCGATCAGCCGCCTGCCGAAGATGCCCTCGCGCTCG
>Ga0182738_1001071_pt1 | contig 35326 bp, 31 predicted proteins | sample eDN5th30CBELigMG_FD_128876 | JGI IMG/M metagenome (GOLD analysis project Ga0182738, IMG submission 128876) | Enriched Miracle-Growth compost microbial communities from Emeryville, California, USA - eDNA 5th pass 30_C BE-Lig MG (version 2)... ...
AATCGTGCCAAAAGCTCCCTCTCTGTCTCCCCTACTCCACAAGCACATGACAAAAGCCCCATTTCAGTAATTTCTCTGTTTTGTTTGAAATACTAAATTCATTCTCAGGAGCTTATGAAAGACTTTACCAAGAACCAAATCATGCTTTCCCGAGAAGAAAGATTACCTCTCTCAGTAACTATTCCGACACCTGAATAATTGAATAACTTATTTTTAAGGGAGTTTCTTCGCCAAAAAATTTCATGGCACAATCACCAAAACTAGTTACACTTCGAGAATTGCCAGAAGGAATTATTGAGCCGAAACCTCTCATCCAGACCGAACGAGAGAAAAGAGCCACCGACTTGGAAAAAGAGAATAAAGAACTTAAAAGCCTCCTCAAGTCAAGAGATGTCAAACTTGCTCAGTTTTTAAAAGAAAACGAGAATATCCAAAAACGATTGTATCTCAAAAAGTTTTTTCCCTTCTCACTTTACTAGAGGAGAATATAAGAGCAAAGAGAAGCTGAATAACTTCAACCAAATCGACATTGACACTTTGAAAGAAGACTTTGAGAAATGCCTCGTAAGACCTTGAGAATCCCAACAACAAGCTCATCAATCAATCATAGGTTAAAATCCAAAACTTGGAGAAAGAAAAGGCTGATTTGCTCGCTGATAGATCAACCTGGTTCAAGACTACAGAAGAAATTGATCAAGGGTTACAAAAATACACAAAATACGTTCTTCATTACGTGAATAAAACTGACAGTCATAATTTCATCAACTTTTGCTTTGAGGACCGTTTCTCCAGCGAAAAGAGTCTTTTAATCCTTTTACAAACCAAAAATTATGGAATTATCGCCTTACAAGCTTTTAAATATCTCAGTGATCTTCTTACGAGAATCGGTGCTCTTCAAAACCCCAACCAAGAACAGCAAAGCAAGTCACCATACACTTCTGAAAGGAGAGAACCAAGAGGAAGTGAACCATCCAGTATCTGTCTCTCTCCTCTGAAGAATGAGTCAAGGGAAGGCACTCCTCGAGATCTCGTCAAGGAAATGATTGAAGGAACCAGACTATTTTTGGAGAACTTTGATAAGCCTCACAATGAAACTCCAACGCCCAATTCTTACAAAAGTCCAAAAAATAACGGCACCCAGAAAAAAGATGAAATCAAAAATACTTTAAAGAAAAGTAGCACTACCGCAGATTTGCATAAGAAACAACCTCCAAATACTTCCAGAAACGTGAGAATTGATGTCACCAATTCAGCCACTAGGCTTGCTTTGAAAAAACAACTTAGTCCTAAACAGAGTGTTACTCCTCAGCCTCAAAGACAAGGAACACCTAAATCCACATCAAACTCAAAGCCCACTTATGCAAAAATGCATGCAAAGAATGAGGCTATCGTAGACATTAGAAGATGGACTGAGAAGGAGAATATTGGAGATCATTCTGGAAGCAAAAAGTTAACTCTGGTTGAACGCTTGGAAAAAGAGGATAAGAATAAACTCGAAAATGAGAGAATTGTCCTCTTTTCAGAATGTGTCAGTAGAAGGAATAGCAACCAAGTCAGAAAAGAAGCTGATGCAAAAGCCAAACTTCCCAAGAATGATGTCAGAAAGAACAGCAATAATAATATTGGCAAACTAGAGGCCAGGAGAGAGTCTCATACATCTGCTTTAAGAACCAAAAATAATAATATCAGTGAAAATCAATTTTCTAAAAGAGCCAGTATGTCAAAGGTTGACCTCGAAGAGAGTGATAGAAAATCTCCATTCAGTGTCAAATCTATCTTGAAGAATGCCTTTGAGAATAAAGACACCAAACGAGACTATGTCGATAAAAGGTACAATGTGAATGAAGATTTCTTGGATATCCTTGATGATCCATCAAACTTGAACAAAAAGAGAAACAGAGAGCATCTTGAAATCCAAATCGACACAACAGGAAAACGTCCAAGAAACCTTGATGAAAATAAGGAAGAATACTTTAGTCAAAAAGGATGTGCCAGCAGTGATTTATTCCCCAAGGAAAAAACCTCCCCAAAAGCTCTTGTTGGAAGCCTTAACTTTGACAGCCTTCGCAATCGTGGCTCTCCAACTTCAAATCTTCCAAACAGGGATAATATTACTCCCTCTACGAAGGACAACAAAGCTTTCCATCGTGAAACTCCTCTTTTAAGTTCAGATGACAGATTGTCAAGAGTCCTAAATCAGAGTCCTCTATCGATTGAAGGAGGTGGAGATTCATCTGCAAGATGGCTTGCTAAAGACCTTGCAATGTTTAAAACAATCCCTGAGCCCCAACTTCAAGATAAACTTGAGCAATCTAATCCAAAAATTAGCTGTAACCAAAATTTATGATTTTCCTCTAATTAACCTCTTAATATAGATGAAGATTTAAGGATAGTTCATTTTGATGATGAAACTAAACTTGCTCCACAAAAGTTTATTGCTAGACAAATGTCGAGACAAGAAGCTCATCATAAAGGTAAAGAAGAAAAAGCAGAGAGATTTGTGACTTTTGATGGCAATGATGATCTTTTTACTTGTGGCGATAAAGGGGATACTCCTTCACACAGCGCCTCTAAAAGAAATACACCCAAATCGAGTTTAAATGATCAGAAAAATCTCTTTACAAGTTCTGTTGCTCCCAAAGTTTCGTTTGATATGATTCCAGAAAAAGATAAGGCCCAAGAAGTCTCTCAATGTTCTATGAAAGCAAAGGATAATAATGCTGTTGCACATACTTTGGAGTTTAATACCAGTCGATCCAATTATAATGCCAGAGAGCATCAAGCTGATGGGTACTCAAGTGCAAGAAATAGAATATTTGCTTCTGAAATCTCTGGTATTACTCATGATAAAAGTCTTGGTGGTGATGAATGGTATTAGTTCTGTTCATCATTTTTTTTGGAGTTTTTTTCCTTGTACTTTGTTTTGTATTGATAAAATTTTTTTTCCAATTTGTTTGTTTTTTATTCTCCATAAATCAAATAATGGCAGCGACTGAAAAATTTTTGCAACCAGATGAGATAGATATTTCAATATGAAAGAAAAATAATGTGAATAAATTAAACACAACAGAGATACAAACAAAATATTAAAATAAGAATTAGAAAATATTACAATCTTTATTATTTTTCTTATCTGCTCCTTTTTGTGGTTTCCTAAAAATCATGCATGAGAACAACTATTCTTTATCAATAATCTTACATGTAGAGTGGATTTCTGGTCATGACAGCTCTGTTATCAGGATTAGTGGCGATAGGTTGAGCTGGGCCTCTATTCTCAACAGACTTTAATTCGGTCCTTAAATATTCATTTCCGACACCTTTGCCTTGAGCTTTGCCTGTTTCTAAAACCGCTGCGTCCTGATTGGCTTTATTAGGGTGGTTTTCTTCATCATGGTTTTGTTGGAGATTCTTTATTCCTAAATTATTCAATTGTGCAGTCAAATCTGGAAGATTATTATTCACAAAATTGTCGCCATCCGAAAATTCGATATTAATCTGAACATTATCATTACTAATATCATATCTCGTATGCTAGAGAAAGGTCATTAACACTCAAATTCTTTTAGTTACCAAGGGAATCAAAATCCAATCAAAAACATTGTCATATTCAAATCCTTCCTTCATAAACAATTCTTTAAACATTCTCTTCAAGTATGTGTAATCTGGTTTCTCTTCAAATTTCAATCTTCTGCAATATTCAAAATATTTGATAAATTGCTCTATGCACAAGAGGTTAATTGCCTCATTCTCTATTCCCTCAATTACCTGGCATTCCTTCACAGAGAACTTCCAGTGGAGTGCTCATCTTCTTTTCCATGATTGCGTTATATTTCTCTTGCTTTGTTTTGGCTTTCATTCCTTGCCATGGCAATGATCCTTTGAATAAATATACAAACACGTATCCTAACGCTTCCAAATCATCTCTTCTTGATTGTTCGAAGCCTTTATGAGTATAGACACTGCAATAGCGAGCAGTTCCAGTTAATTGTTTGCCTTCTCTGTATGGGATATGTTTTCCTGTTTTTGGATCTCTATATCTTTTTGAAAGTCCGAAATCCACAAAGTGTAATAAATGACATGTTCTGCCAAGGCCCATCAATAAATTTTCGGGTTTTATATCTCTATGCAAAAAGCCTCTATTGTGAATAAACTCCATTCCTTGAAGCTACAAAATTTTTTATTCACAAAAGTCACCAAAACTGCAATACCATTTGATCAACAAGCATCAAAACTGTTTTTAGGCTAAACCTCTTCCCACAAAGATTCAATAACGTCTCAAGGTTATCACCCAAGAGCTCCATGACAAGAACATTGTAGTCTCCTTCCTGACCGCACCAATGCAGAGTTGGGATCCCGGCTGTTTATATGAGATTCGATTTTTCAAGAAAACGAACCTGTTCCTTGGATACTATGCAAAATTTTCGCTTCGTAGATCAGTTGAGGATATTTTGTTCTTGCGTCCTCCTAAATGAAATTTTTTGAAAAAAATTTCCCTTGAAGAAAAAATGTTACTAATTTAACTGCTACTTCTTCTCTGGTTTGAACATTCTGGGCTGAAGAAAGTTAGTGTCAGTAGAAGAATTCAGAGTTACCAAGATATATGTCTCCAAAAGAGCCACTTCCAAGTTTATTTTTAAGTCTATAACGACCACCAACTCTCGTCTCAATGATACTCATTCGAAATTTTCTAATGTATAATTTGCAGTTTTTATTGTATTTACTTGTATACTAACCCTCAATTATTCATTCATTCAACTCAAATTTTAATTAGTATTTCACTTCTTTCACTTTCTGATTAAACTCTCAATTCCTCATCATCATTTCCTTCCCTTTCATAATCATTTTTTGAAATCACATGAGGCTCGATTGAATGCCCAATTTTCTAAAATAGATTTTTCATGTTCTTCACAAAAATTTTTCAATGATTCAATTGGAGAGAAGTTTTGAGTCTGAGGAAAATCCAAGTTCTCATAAAGGAAGGATTGAATTAATTAATCATATGCATAATAACTGAAAATAGTTATAACAGAATAATAAAACCATGATACTAAAATTAAAGTTTTATCAATCCAAAATCATAGCTAATCTTGAATAAAATATTTGTTGATGTAAATCTATTATTTTTCTCCCTTCTTCTTCTTTTTTATTCTTTCATCCTATCTTTCTTTCATTTCAAAAACTTCTCATCACTTGAGACAACCTAAACTGCTCCGTTCATTTTTATCATATAAAAACGAGTCAGTTTTTCTCTGATCTTTTTCTAAAATCCACCAGACTCTAAAATTTAGTGAGTTCAGGGCTTTTGGTATTTTCTCAATCCTCATATCATTTAATCTCTTGTCATTCTCTTCTTTTCCACATCACTTATGTAAGGTCTAAAAATTTTTTAGAAACAAAATTCGAGACCAAAAATATCTCATCTTCTGACCATGAGAATCAATCCTCTTCAATATTAACCACTTCCAGATCTTTTTCCGCACCCATAAGATCCATAATAATGAATAGTTTTATTATAAAATATGACTTTTAAAGCAAGAAACACCAAAAATTAATTTTTCAAGCAAGTGACCCAACTTTCTGAGGCCTTTGGCTTTCTTTTCACACTCTCCAACTCTTTATCTCAAAACTTCTTAGGTTCTCGTGTCCTTGACATAAAACTCTCAGTAAATCATCAATATTACGTTTATAAGTTGTTCGTTAGCCTTTGACTTTATTTTGACTTGGGGTTTGAAATTTCTTCCTTATTTCTAAAACCATCCATCTTGCCCAAGTCTTGTGAGGTAAGAGATATATTGTCACCCAAACACGACAAAATTATTAATTCTGACTTTGTTGAAGCGACTGAAGCGACTTTTCGAAACCAAATTTCTTCATTCCAAACTGATTAGACCTCGATATTGGGACCTTTTTCGCACTTCTCTCGAGATTTAATTGCTTGAATTTTTCAAAAATGGGATTCTTCCATTCCATTATTGGCCATTTGGGCCAAATTTCTTGTTTTCGTACTATTGGGATAACACAAAATCACCTTTTTTTCACCACTTTGACAAGATAATCGGCACTTTTTTCGCTCCATCTGGCTCCCATTGCATGGATCATCCTCATATTATTCCAATATTAACAAGATTACAACCACCTAGTCATCTTCCGAGCCGCGGACTATCCCGTCCAGACGCCTAGCCCAAGAGGCTTCAAAAGGTTGGAAGGCACCCAGATAGAATTTTTGATGGCGCTTAACCAACATAGGTTCAAAAACTCTGTTTATTTTAGGATTAACCAATCAGATTAAAGATTTCGTGCTCTCTCGAGTTTATTCGGAAAATTTGTTTAAGTTCTGAGATTGTGACAAATTTTTAAAATTTCAAAGTAAACTTACAATCTAAAACAACTATTAACAAATGGTAACCTAATTTCTCTTCTTCTCCCTCTTGCTCACTCCTTCTCTAGGCTGGTGGAAAAGGTAAAGGTGGTAAAGGTGGTAAAGTCGGTACTGGTAAATCCAAGAAGGCTCCCCAATCTAGATCTATCAAGGCTGGTCTTCAAGTATCCATATTCAACCTCTCCATCCCTCCTAACCTCTCCTAGTTCCCCGTCGGAAGAATCCACAGATTCCTCAAGGCTAGAGTCTCTAATAAAAACCGTGTCGGAGCTACTGCCGCTGTCTACAGTGCTGCCATTCTCGAATACTTAACTGCTGAAGTCCTCGAATTGGCTGGTAATGCCTCTAAGGATTTTAAAGTCAGAAGAATTGCTCCCAGACATTTACAATTGGCCATCAGAGGTGATGAGGAACTCGATATCTTGATCAAAGCCACTATCGCTGGTGGTGGTGTCATTCCTCACATCCACAAGACCTTGATCGGTAAGACTATCCCCAAGAAGGGAGGAAAGCCCGGTGCTGAAGAAGGTGAAGAACACTAAGTTATATTTGTTTTGTAAAACTTTTGTGCTCCTAAAGCACCCAATATGCATTCATTTCAGTATATGAGGCTGTAATCCCCATATATATATATAAGCAGAATCATATTAAGTTCGTAATCTTTTATGGTATGGTATCTACTTGTTTTCGTGTACCTTGCAAAATCAAAATAAAAGTGTTTGAAACCCTATCCTATCATATAATTTTCCTCACCTCTATCATAAATTTCTCTCTCTCTCTGTGTCACTTGGATTAATGAAATTCCAGCCTCTTTATAATTCGTTATATCAAATTATTCTGTACCTAAAAAATTTAATCAAAATCTCAAATTTTGTTTGCCGGTAATTTTATCTCCTCTCATCAATATCAAAGTCTAAATCTATTCTTCCCTTTTTTTCCTTTGACCTTCTTACTATTTTCTCACACTTCTTTCTCTTGAATGGCTTTAACCCTCAAATCCTCTCCCTTTCACCATCAAAGGAATTTTTCTGTCAAAGTCCGTTTTCTTCATATTCATATGAAAGTGATTGAGATCGATCTTCTTCCCAAACCAAAATAAACCACCACTTTAAACTCTCAATCAAAGCTGTTCTAACTTCAAAAGATTCATCTCAGAACCTAATTCTCTTTTATCATTTTCACCCCTAACCTCAATTGATTTTAAGAAAAATTTCAACATATTTTTATCAAATTCAATTGAATCCAACAACTTTAAGCTCATCCTCCAGAGAAGATTTCCTAACTCAGTTCAAGTTTTACCAGATCATTCAATCAATCATCCTGCCCCTCCCCATTGGATCTTGAAATTTTTATTTCTATTTATTTGAGAATAACTTCGAAAACATTACTGAAAATTCTTATTACAATTTTTATTTAAAATATCAAATTAATGAGAGACTTTTTTTTGTCATGTACAAACAGACAGAAAAAATTAATAAAGACTCGGATATGGAAAATCTCAAGAAAAAAATAGACCAAAAAATAAAAGTTTAACTCAGAAAAGAAAGAGACCAATCGTCAAAGAATTTTTTTAGTTTTATTTGACTTTCGACCCCTTTTTATGTTTTTCATTATTTAATTTTGAAAGCATGTCTTGTATTAGTCTAAAAAAATTAATCAAAGAAATTTTCAAAATTTTTTACTTTTCTTTTTCAAATTTCAATATATTACTCTTGCTATCTCTTCCTTTTGAAAATTTATTTGGCGTCACAGGCTCTTTACTCTTCTTCATTGGCTCACTTGGATTTCGATCCACCATGAGGTTGGGTTTTCCCACTAAACTCCGTTTCGAAGAAGATGAAGTTTCCTTAAATGAATTTCCTTTTTTCAAATGATCTTTCCAAAAAAATTAATCATCTCATTTTTTTAAATATTGTTTGTTGTTACCTCTAGAACTATAAATTTTCTTGTTATTTCTTGGGAATTCTGGAGAATTGCTCTTCACCCTAGTTGCTAAATCTTTTGAACCTTGGCAGCTGCTTGATCTCAAATTTCTTCGGTCTCTAAGATTATTCTCAATTTGGCTTGTATTTGGTGAAGCAGTCGAAGTTGGTGAATCATCACCTAATGTATTCTCTCTTGTCTTATTCTCCTAATCCAAATCAATATTAACTTCAAAAAGTCACTACATTATTAGGCAATAATTTGATTGAAGTCGTTGTTCTTAAAGCTTTTGAAGGAGACATATCCCCTCCGTTATTTGGTAATCTGATCGAATTTCTTGATGATTGTAATGGTACCCTCGAACTTGTTTGTGCTTGTTGTGGTTGATCCATTAATCCTCTATTCTTTACTTTCGCTTTTAATGATTCGACCTAGAAGAGTTCTGAGAAATATGCTCCGAAAAAATTAAATACAAGTTTGCGTTTTTCCATGATTGTTACAAGCGGAGTAGAGGTTGTAAAAAGACTATCCTTTCCAGCAGGACTTTTTTCTTTCGAATTGTTTAGAACAGTTGCTGTTGGAGTCTTTATTCCTTGACTTTTTACTTTTGAAGAAATTGATGATGAAGATGATGGTTGTTCCTTAATTGATGCACTTCGAGCTCTCATTTCTATTCTCGAACTTTGAACTGGACTTTGTTCCCCTTTACGAGCCGTTGTTATACTGGTTCTAAATGAAGCTGGGACTTCAGTTTTCTACAGAAATCACTCAATATAACTCAATTTCATTTTCTCTACTTTTGACTGGGGAGTATTCCAAGAGGTCATTGACGATGAGGGAATATGAACAGTTTTTGATTTCAAGAGCTCACTAACAGTTGCCACTTTTTTTGGCGTCTCAGGAAAACTTCTTTTCAAAAAATCTCTTCTATGAGGTGATATCTCAGTTATTCTCTTTTTCGAGCTTGTCCTTTCAGGTGAGGCATTTTGATCATCATGGCTTAATGATTTATTATGCTCATGTGTCGAGATCTCTTTGGTTGAGACGGGTCGTTTTTTTGCAAAAGGACTTTTATTGATAGGAATTTCTTTGGGGAAAACAGTGACTTTTGGGGAGGGATTTGTGCTTTTATAATTATGGGATTCATCTACAAGGCTATTGTCACTGTCATTTACTGGCTCCTTTTTAATCGAACTTATAATTTTGACTGGAAGAGGAGATGCTATCTCTTGCCTAGGAGTTTCTCTCTCTCCAAACAAAAAGCTATTTGATTGATAAGAAGGAGAGTAGGTTTAATAAGTACTAGAATTTTTCCTCTGAAGAGGTTTTATTCTGAGTTGGGTCTTGGCTTTTTGTTCTACCGATCGCTTTGCGAATTAAATTTTGATAAGAATCTTGTGTAATGCCTGCAATATTCTCAATATTTATTCACAAAATCTTTTCTTTACTTTGTTGGGTATTCTCCCAATGTGAATTTCTATCCCCATCATTTGTTGATAAAAATCTTTGATATCCACTCAAACCTTATTATTTACGTTTCTCTTATGCTCAAATCGCTTTCTTACTTTGATGTGTATCCAGTAATTGACTCCTTTTTTGCTCGCTCCATTTCATCTCCAAATCCTTCACTTTATCAACACTTTCTATTATTACTCTTAGAACAACAAATCATTCAACTCAATATCAACTTGCTAGATTGGATCTATTCGTCAAATTACAAAATTTCAGCTTCCATTCCCGGTATCGTAATGCTTTATCTCTTCTGTCTCGGAATGAACTTAGACCTGATTTGACACAAATTATTCCCTCAGAAAACACTTTTTTGATAATACTCAGAAATGACTGGCCTCTTTCACTCTCTTGGTTGGAAATCTCCTTTTTCTTGCTCTCAACTTCCTTTAAAAGACTTTGAGCAAAATAAAAAAGTTCTTCGAGGTTCTTTTCTCCGTCTGCCATGGGCGAATTAATCTGCAAAATTCAGTTTTAATTAAAACAAGGAAAAACACTTCTAACTTTCAATATCATATAATATACAGACTTAATTTATTCATCTTCTACTGGGGTACCACGAGGTTATCAGTATCTTTCCTATAAGTCTTGTGAGACCTTTTGATCACCAGAGATCGGATCAAAAGATCTTTTAACGATTTTTTCTAGGTTTTTTCGTTGGCCAATATTTAGAGGGAGTGAATGTTTCTTAATTGAGTTTGAGGCTTCGAGTAATAATTAACATTCATACAAACCACTTATTGATTTAATTATTCAACAAATTCACAATGACTAATAGTTAAAAGTCATAAGCCTTCGAAAATCATAAAAAAGCCAAAAGACAAATTTAATGGACTATTCATTTGAAAAATAATTTAAATCGTACAAGATAAGATGAAGCCTCTTTTGATATTCAACAATAATAATAATAATAATAATAATAATAATAATAATAATAATAATAATAATAATAATAATGCCAATCTCAATTAAATTTGATTCCTATACAAATAAAAATAAACATAAGTTTGATATCAAACATGATTTTGGTTTAGCAGCACTTTGAAGCGAGAGCTTTAGAAGGTAACCTAATCGGAAAGCTTTTCACACATCAAATCGTGTTGCTTCTTTTCTAGTTTGAAAAAAAAAAATGGACTTTAACTGCCTTTAATTTTTTATGATTGCATTTTTCTCACAACTTCAACTTCTTTCTTAACATAACGAAACCTTTAAAAATACGATTATAAAAAAACTCTTTCCTTATTTCATCTGATTTTCAAAGAGTCCTATACCTTCGATTTTCATTATGATCTATCATCAATAAAATGATTCCCACCCGTAAATCTCATGTATGTTACAATTCCAAAGTTATACCGGAAATTTCACACAGTTACAACTTTTGATTAACTAAAAAAAACTTGCTCCTGTAAAAGTTATAGTAAATATCACGTTTAATAAGTTTGCTTTTTTATATATCCTCAATATGTCCAAGGTAAATCTTCATATCTTCCTCTTGGAAGCCTAACCGTCCTTCCTTAGGTTAAACCTGAAGATATCGAATTTACTGGAGGCTATAATCTCCTCATGTTGAAAGCTGAAGAAGGAAACATTGAAGAGGTTCACAGAATTCTAACTGAAAGCAAGAACATCGACATCAATGCTGGTAATAAAAAGGGATATACCGCTTTAGCCCTTGCTATCAAGTCTGGCAATATGGATTTAGTCAGACTCTTACTTTCTGCTGGTGCTGACCCAAATAGAAAGAATAACGTATAATCTTCGTTAACAACAAAATTCTCTTACTCTTCATCTAGTCTGGTCAAACTTCTCTCTTTTTGGCCTGCTGGCACAATTTTGAAATCGTTGTCAGACTTTTGTTAGACAACGGAGCTGATATTAATTCTGTCGATCATGTAAGTATAATCTTCTGAGATTCATCCTTAGCATGTTTGTAGAGAGGCTGGACTCCCCTAATGATATCTGCTTACCACGGACATAGACAAATTGTTAAAGAGTTACTCGCCAGAAAAGCTGACACTTCTGCTCAAGACTTATTTGGAAAGAAAGCCATAGATAGAGCAAAGGATGCTGAAGTTATCAGATTACTCCAAAATACTTCTGCCAGAATGGCTTCTCCCCAAAGAAAAGCCAAGGAACAACCTGGTTACTATTCTCCCTCATTCTCATCTGCTCAAAAATCTTTCAACCAACCTTCTTCTATCTTGAAAAAATCAAGCTCTAAGGTCTCCATCGGTCAAGGTCAAGGCAAAACTGACCAAATGAACCAAAGCTTGGTTTCTCCCCAAAGCACCGCTGCTGGTATCAGTATCCACAAATCCCCTTCTCTCAACTCTGTAAACTTTTACCTCATTCATCAAAATCCTTACCCTTCCCTTAGACTTTGAGAAGATCAACTGAGCCTAGACAAACAGAACCCAGAAGAAACTCTAACCAATTCAAGAACAACACTCTTGGCAACGTTACCATCTCAACCTCTAATAAACAACAACAACAGCAACCTCAAAGTGCAGACAAGAGCTCAACTGCTATGTTAAAATCTACTCTTAACGAAATCATCTCTCCTATCAAAGCTACCACTAGCATCAGAATTTCCAACTCTCCTTCTTCTGGTTTTGAAAGGCAATTGATGAAGGAAGATATGGAAAAACTTCTTATGGAGCAGATGGGATCTATGTGTCATAAGATTCAACAACTCGTCGAAAGAAAGGTTGCTTTAGAAATCCCCATGCAAATGCAAACCTACGAATTCCAATTCAAGAAGGAAGTTGAATCCATCTTGAAATTCAAGGCTGCTGATATCTTCAAGAATCTTCAGGCTATCTTCAACTTGAAACTCAAATTCTGCCTTACTCGTCTTGGTTACGACACCACTGGCCTCGGATTGGCCCCTTTCCTTGAAGACGAAGCTCCTTATGTCCCAGAATCTATTGAATTCGCTAAAGAACCTGTCAAGTTGTACAATGAAAAGGAATACAAAGCTATCGAAAATGATATCGAACGCCTTGAAAAGTCTATCTTGAATAATAAGATTGCTCCTAATTCTGGAAGAGAAAAATTCGATTGCTCTCCTCCCAATCACCAATGTGATCATACCTCTCAAGTTCACCGCACTGAAATGAGAAACGATCTTCTTGATGTCCTTGGACAAGAAGTGAGAGCTACCACTGAATATTTGTTAGAATACTCTAACGGTAAAGTCAGTGATATGACCAGAGACGAATCTGGATCTTTATTCAAGAGAATCATGACTGAAGTCACTGAGAGTATGGAGGTCCTTGAAGATGAATTGAAATTCAAGTTCGAAGAAATCATCACTGATAAATTAAATAAAATCACTGAAGCTTTGGGAAGCGCCGCTGGTAACGAACTTCCTGAAAACAGATTCAAGACTATTGAAACCAAAACTCCTGCTCAATCAGCTAAACCATACAATGCATTCTTGAACCCTACTGAAGACAAGCTTAAGGCCAGATATCTTGAAAGCACTGCTGCTGCTCTCAAGGAAGTCAGTGATTTCAGCCAAGATCCCATGAGAGACTCCATGTACTCCGAGAAGAAGAGCAATGATGCCAGAGCTAGGGCTCAAGATGCCTTGCAAACTAAAGATAAAATCCAAAGAATCAAAAATAGCTTGAACTTTATGGATGATGCTGATGATTATGATCCTAGATCTGACAAACTTCACCAACAACAAAGAACAGTTCAAAGACAAGTTGAAGAAAGGCCTGAATATGATGATGAAGAAGAAGAAGGTATTTTTTTCAAAAAATTTTAGACTCTCCTAACCTCCACTAATAGAAGAAGAAATTGAAGAACCACCAGTCCCCGAAAGAGTTGATGAAGATGCTGAAATTGAAAGAGCTTATGACCCAACTTATAGATCCAGCTTAACTACTGAAACTCTTTATCAAACTTCAAGCAGAGATTACAAGAGCGTTGGAAGTCATAGAAATGCCACCACCAATGCTAGTTTCAGAAATGCTGGTAAAATTAACCAACAACCTGCCCAGTCAAGAACCACTCATGATGCCAAAAATAGTGCCAAGAAAACCCAAATCCCTGGTCATAAATTCCACATGAACAACGTAAATTCTTTCGTTGAAAATTTCAAACTAAAAATTTCTTAGAATCAAAGAGCCGAAGTTGACGCTTCATCCAAATACTACAATTTTGCCAATGAATAAAAAAAAGAAAGTCTTATTAAATGTGAATACCTCCTCCTCCTCCTCAAGAGTATTTAGAGTCTCAAAAATTTGGTGTATTTTTTTATTATGTTAAATCCAAAGAAATCAATCAGATTTTTGATTCGTATTCCTGTTTGTTGCCCTTGCTTAAAAATTTAATCCACTTTATTTTTTATCCTGTTTGTTTAAAAAAGTTTTATTCATTCTCAATATCATAAATAAGACCGGTTAGCAATACTTTAATCAACAAAAAGAAAAATGAAAAAAAAAAATTTTTTTTTTAATATTTTGAGAATTTCATTCATTAATTATTCAATTACAAATACAATAAAAAGATTTTTAGAAGACAACAACAAAAATTTATTTTTTGCGATTTAAGAGCGCAGCATTATTTTTAAGCAAAGTTTGTACCTCTTCATGACTTCGAGTTCCATATTTTTTTCTAAATTCTCCTTCCATTGATAAAAATTTTTCATAATATTTATGTCCTTCCATCTCGCTCAGATACCTGAACATGAAAATATTAACAGAAAAATCAAATATTCTCAAATACTTTTCACGCAAATAATATCCAATGACATCATCTCTCAAACAATTTTGATAAAATACTTGCTCCTCTCCATAAAATACAACTCCCAAATATGTAAAAGAGCATATTCCTAATTGAGGTTATTCTTATGTTCAGCAATATTTTTCAGCTACCAATAGACTTAGCAAACATCATGAACTTTCCTTCTTTTCTTGTGATCAATAATGTAAATAACAATGCATTTAACATCATCAGTGGAGCCATACTCTCCAAAGTAAGCATACTCAATTTCTCATCTTTTCTATTCGCTCTATTTATTCGTAGTGAGAAGCAGGCTAGGTTTCCAAATTACTTTGTGATTTCTTTCATAACATTCATTCTAAAGAGTTTATATTTCATTTTTTGACTAGCCCAATCTTTGAATTGGACATACCAACTCCTTTTTACTTCTTTATTTTGTTGTGTAAAACGTGGAACATATTCTAAGAATCTATGATTAAGAAAAAACTTTAAAAATTGCTACTTTCTTTTTGATCCTCCATTTCACAGAAAAAAAATTTCACTTAAAATTTTATTTTTTGGAAATTTTTTCAAAATGCATTTCTTTCAAGTATGTAATATTTATTAATACAATTTGATTCAAAGATATAGAAGTAATATATATATATATATATATATGTCATCATCAGTAAGTTTATTTTTAAAAGTTAGAAATATACTCAAATGATATCAGTTTGTTCTTGATTCAGAAATGAGCCTTCAAATTTAGTTGTACAGACTCCTCCATTGACTGTCTCGAAATTGATAATATAATATTGTCCATCACAGCCAGCAATATACACAAAATAAGGAGTATGACTGAACACAAGCTTCGCTTTTCTATCCTTTATTCTGAATTGAGCAAAACTCCATTCTGAATTAAAATATGAGCTTATCACCTTCATAAAGGCAAACTTGGATCTTGGGTTTGCAATCGGATCTCTTTGACCCTCTGGGATGTCAGGAGAATCAGGTTTTTTCTCTTTCTCTTTATCCTCACCCTTCTCCCTTCTCAGATTAATATACTCAAATTCTATAAATTTACTCTTTGTCTTTAAGAGAGAAAATATGAACAGTGCAAGTATCACTGCTGCAAGCAAGCCATTTTGATGTTAAATCAAAAGCTATACAAGAAATTTGAGCATATTCTGATCCTCTTCTCAACTCATGAAGTAAATGACCTTCCTCCGTGTCAAAAATACGAATAACAGTTCCCTAATAACAAAAATTAGGGTAAATAATTCTTTCAAATATTCACTTTTTCAGAGGATGTAGCCATTCTTTTCCCAGAATGATCAAGAGATAAAATTCCGATTGCTGATTGATGAGCTCTGAATGATATCGTCTTTTTTGTTTCTATACATTGTTTTAATGAAAATTCTCAACTACTCGAAAAAATTACCATATGCATGAACTGCAACATGCCCAACATCTTTTGCTAAACAAGCCAAAACTGTAATTTCTGGATGATTATTCAATGCAAATAATCCTATCAAAGGGATAAGAGCACTTCTCCAAATTCCTCGAGACCTTTGGGATTCTTGATCGTTTCGATATGATCGATGAGCGCAATGTCGGAGAAATTATACACATAAATCTTTTCTTCCAGAATCACGATAATCTTATCAGATTTGAGTCTGAGTCCTTTCACGTCTGTTCTGAAGGTCAACTCTGCAATACATTTCGCCTGTTGTTCATCCCACAGCATGACTTTATTCGAAGGATACATTGGAGAAGATCCCCCTCCGACTATAGCCAATATATTACACCTATAGAGCATCTCTACTATCCCAATTCCACCTCCAAGCTCTAGAATAATATATTAGTCTCGACAAACAATCATATTTAACCTCGAGAAAAAGATAATTTGAGCGGATCTGTTGAATAGATTCTGAATCCATTCTGTGTACCAACAGAAAGACAGCCTAAAAACTACATGAGAAAATGATGAAGAGTGATGAATAAACTTTGATCTTGATTAAAACTGCAATAAAGAATTTCAGAACTTTTTGTTGACGAAACCATCTCAAAATAAATTTTTGAGAAAAAAATTTTTTATTAAGAAATTTCAATAAATTAAAATCGAATAAGGAAAAAAGAAAGGGAAAACATACAGAGATAAAATAACACGCTTGATTAACCCAGAGTGCCTTAAAATCCTGTCCTAATAGGTTTTTCCCTCTCCTCCTCTTAATCTCTCCTTTCGAGTTTGATTCCCATACATAGATAGCATTGTTTAGAGTCCAAAACCTTGGCGAAGAAAGAATTATTCTCCATTTCTGGCCCCAACAAATGAAAGAAATCTACTCTGAGGTTCATTTGGACAGCATGACACACTGGATTTCCATTCATCTCAGAAGAACTGTCACTGACATCTTTAAAATAAATTTCATAAACATAAGATTATCTTGCCTTTGTGATAAAACTTATCATAATAAATCATGCCAACAAACCAGCTGAATTTTTCCTGTTTTCGGCAACTTCAACAGTTTGATTTCGACCACCTAGCTACCATCCCACAGCTTTCACCTATTGCTTCCTCCTTATAACGTCAGTTTAACTGATTCTCTCACTCAAGAGCTTGAAGCAATCGGGTTAGACAGGTTTATTTCTTAAAAAATTGTTTTTAATAATCTATGGTTGATGAAGTTTAAATTCAACCTATATTTATGGACTGTTACTCTTCTTTGTTTTTTTTAATTTTAATAAAAAGAATTCAGCTCACTAATAATAAGGGTCAATAGCTTTAATTTCCAAGGTTTAAAATCGTCTTACCAACTCATCACATTCTTGGACTTTGCCGTCCCATTCCTTTCGGTCTTGATGATCTGAAAGAACCCAATAAATGCCCTCAATAAAATTTCCCGAAGCCTTAAAGGGCTTTTTGGAGGGATAATTTGGAAAAGGGTGTTTTTCTCGAGTTTAATTAACTCAAGAACAGTGTGCTTTGAGAAAAACAACAAAACATTTAAAACCCTTAAATTAGTTTTCACAACAGCCCAATCATCATTAGCAAGATGAGAAATCTTAAAGCGGGCTCCAAACTTGCTGCCACCAAAGCAAATGCCGAGAAAAGTCTTCACAGAATCATAGCAGAACCCAGCCTTGATATCAATGTCGATAAACAACTCACTCGTAATATTCACACCTGGTTTTTATCCCTCATTACTTTCTAGCTTTATTGGATGCTCTTGTTTATTACACAGGATCCATCGATGGCCTTGAACTCTATGATGCCCTCTTGAAACCAATCAGAGAATCCAAAAACCGCATTGGAGTCTTAAAAGCTTTATACGTTGCCCACAATACTATCAATCTCATTGGAGATCCTTTCAATAAAGTCCTCCTTCGAGAATTTTATCCAAACACGCTTCCCAGCTCAAAGGCTTCGTCTCCAGGTAGCATAATCTCTGCTCCTTTTTACTTATTTTTCAGAGGATTATCTTCTTGGAATCCTTGTTGCTAATTATTACAATATTATTGTCTCTTACGCCCACTATTATGAGGATATCAAAGATTTTATAAATATGAACCCACAAGAAATAGCCACCGCCATTTCTGACGCTGACCCCACTCCAATGATTAAACTCCTGACTTTTAAGAATATCGTCAAATATTTTGGAATTGTAAATCAATCACTTTTCCTAAACTTATTCCTTCCAGATCAAAGACTCCCTTCAAGGCGCTCTCATTGGCCTTAAACAAACTGGATTAATCGAAAAAATCGTCATCAGACTCTTGACTGACCTAGCTCCCATCTATAATCTAATGGCCAAAGTCCTTAGACTTGCCATGAGTAACGATTTTCTTCTAATCTAGCAACTCACAACTTTTTAGAGAATATATTCCACGTTGAAAAAGCTATGGCTATCATGCTTGACGAGCTTTATAGGGACACTTTACAAACCACTGCTAAAATACAAGCATTTATTGATAAAATCAGCTATAAACTTGAAGGACAAGAATTGCTTCTTAACTCCTTAGAATACTATATACTAGACCCGGAATTCAATAAAGCACAAGAGCAATTCATGCTTCCTCTTAAAAAATCTACTCTCTCCGAGAGTGTGTCATTTATTGATGATCCTTGGGAGTTTCTCAAACAAGATTATCAAAACTTTAAAATTGGAAGCCGAGAATATAACATCGACTCTGAAAGCTGGAATAACATGGCAAAGTTCAATGCCCCTCCCAGCAAAAAGGACTTGAAAGAGTGCAATAGCGCAAGTCCTTCTCTCAGAAGCAGTCTAGTCAAAAGTATCGTCAGCCCTCGTATGACAGTCAAAAGATTCGATTTCCATAAAGCTCACACTGCTTCGCCCTTGATGTTCAGTAGCTTACAGCTTGGTAACAGGGATTCCTCTCCAGAGATCTCCAGTGCAAGACTGAGTGGCATCGCTTTTGTAAGTTTCCATAAAAAGGAGCATTCAATTGCAAGCGTCAGTGAAACAGAAAATAGGCATCAAACCTTATCAATGAGTCAAAGCCAGTATTTTGGGCACTCTGCAAATCCTTGGAATGTCTCTTCCTCGAATAGTACAAATAAAGACAGACTTCCCCTCACTAGTCCTTCCCCGAAAAAGGCAAGCTTCAAATCATTTTTTGGAGTTAAAAGCAAATCCTCCAAACAAATCCTGCCTGTTCGACCCTTAGGTCCTCTCATCGAAACCAGAAATAAAGAGTAATAATATTCACTTATTACCTTGAAAATTCTATTGTTGACTTCAGATCAGCAGACCCATTTCTTTCTTTTTTACAGATTTTTTTTCACTTCATCAATCTCAAGTGTATATTTCATTTTACTTTTAATCATTGAGCGTTGTATCATCTAAATCATGGATAAAAGAAAAAAACTTGCTTCCATAATATTTTAAAATGGATTTTATTCATCTCCATTTTGTAATACCCTAAAATTTAAATATGCTGTTGTTATTCCTGCATTGCATTATCCTCTTCTACAAAAAATAATTTCCCTCTTTGTGAAAAAAAAAAATTAGGGGCGGCAGATTAAAGAGTTTTCTGATTTATTCAGGAAGAGGGAGGGTGGTTGGGCGGTATGTTGAAAAATCTGACTTGTGATCTCAGAACTATTGAAAGGGTAGGTAGGTAGGTTTTTCCATTCTGAAAGGTCGGGAAAGGTTTCAGCCAGATTGAAATAGCTATGATATTTTTTTCAGTGTCATACTTTGAAAAATTCTTTGCTTATTAACAAGTTTTTAAAAATAAACTCAAAAAGGAAGATGAATCATAAAGATAATCAAAATATCAGAGAGAAATTCAAGTTTTTTTCTAAACAGTTGGTGGTATCTTGGATTTCAGTTCTGATGATCAGATTTCAATGGTGGGTGGATGGTCTTGAAATCCTCTCTGATAAAATCAGGAAACCCCTTCATATGCGGCCCCTTATTAAAATTTTGATGCACTCGACAAAAAAGAAAAACCATCGAGAAGTAATTCTCCTTGCAAGACAATCTATTAGGGTCTTTTTGGTTGATTTATTTTTGAAAGGAGTAATTTGCGGCAAGCAAGGTTAATTTCAACAAATTAAATGAAACATTTTAATTAACTGTTTTATACAGTGCAGAAAAAAAGGGCCCCATTATTAATTTACTAACAGAAAAATTCTGCTACCACAAACATTAACTCGAAGATGACAACTCGCAATGTTTCAAAGGATTCTTAGGTAGCAATGCTGAACATTGCTTTCATATCGAAACTTGTAGCATGCCATGAATTTGACTGAAAATATTAATTAATTTATTGTCAATTTCTCTATTATTAAGAGATTTTTATAGATTTAAAGAAAATCCGGTCTCTTTGGCCCTCTTCAGCTAATCTGGCAAATTCTTCATCTAGGCTTGTTTTTTTCATAGAGTCCAGGTTGAAAGCAATTTCTTCCCTAAAAATCATCATGAATGGGTAGAGTGTTACTTCTCACAAAATTACAAAGATTACTTTAACAGTCACGCAAAAATTAATTGCTCCAAAAACTCTTGTTATTTTCCTTAAATAATTAAATAACTCCTTGACTAAAAGTGAGTACCTCTCCGAAGTTCGACCTACGTTCAGAGGATAAGATATCCTTTAATTCCCAGATCCCTTGGCTTGCTGCTTTGGATAAGGAAAACTCCAGTCTTTCTCCAGGATTAGGAGATCGAAACAAAATCAAATCGCCACCACGTTCAGTGAGTAGCTCTTCATTAGAATCCGATGCACTTGTCCAAAGTCGAGATGATGATCATTATACACCCTTTTCTCTCAGCCCAAGTCGTATGAAACCAAATTCCAAAACCTTTGAATTCTCCAAAAGTGAAACAGAGTCCAGAAGCCCGAATCATGGTAAAAAATCGTCCTCAAAAAATAGTCTATTCACCCAATTAGAATCTTTCAAGTTTCAAAATGATTCTTTCGGTACTCCTTTGCCAGTCCCATTAGACAAAAGAGAGAGTCAGCCCAGTCAGCCCAGCCCGCCCAGACAAGGCAGAGCAAGTGGTAACGCTGTCAAAAGGAACAGTAGGTTCTCAGAAGCCAAAATCGCCAAGCAAAAAGATCCTAGTAGTGAGAATAGAGACGCAAGGGAAGAACAAATTCGATTCAGTATCGAAGATATCGAGAAAGAGCCTTACGAAGCACCATTAAGACCAGCTCGCAAGGAATCATCTCCCAAAAATGGAAAACCATTTTTCAAGAAAAGACTCACTGCTGTCTTAACTCCCACTCAACTCGAACTCCTCGATGATAAAGTCATCAAAAGCTCGAGGGGCAAAACCAGACACAGGAGCTTTTCAAACAATGCTGTTAAACCTGGAGTCCGTAGAAGCAAATTGCTTCAGAGAATATCCAATATTGCAGCAAGAGGCTCATTAGCCGCTGCTCCAGGTGAAGCTGACAACCCTGCGGTCATTTTTAAGCAACTCTTGGTAAATTTAAATTGTAAGATTACATCCAATAACTTGTTTTAGAAAAAAGTCAATCCCACATCTCTCCAAAAGGCAGAAAAAGAAATGAAAAGGAGATATATTAGAAGTAAACTATAATGGGAATACTGTTGTTAATATCCATCTGCTTAGGATTCACCAGATGTGTGACTCAAGCTGTCAAAGTCCCTTTCCAAGTATTGACTCCAGACTCTTTCTTTGCAATCTTTTGGACAACATTTATCCTTGTTCTTGTCGTTTATGATTTGCTTGTGAAGCCTTTTCAAATCTCTTTCTTTGAAGATAACAGAAATAATGAGTTTTTACAACGATCTGCTGCTGTTTGCGGGGCACTTTTTACTCTCGATATTGTTTTCAATTTTAGAACTGCATTTTATGACAAAGGTGTTTTGGTTGAAAGCAGCTCCGTTATTTTCAAAAACTACCTTCGAGTCAACTTTATTTGGGACTCTATCGCAGTTTTGGCTGATTTTATCTCCCTTGCTTATGCTGAGGATGCTACTTTCTACATCAAATTGGTCAGTATTATTAGAGTTAGAAAACTCTTGAGTTTGACAACCAGAGCTGAAGACTTTTTAACCATCTCAAAACCCACAGCAGCTGCCCTTAAACTCTTTAAATTATGGGCTACCATCATGATTGTTGCACATTGGCTTGCTTGTATCTTCCATTTTATTGCAATCAGCAATAAACATTCAGAGACTTGGCTCTCATTCTTAGGCTTAACAGAAGAACAGATCATTGTCCGATATATTTATGCCTTCTATTGGTCAACTGCTACCATGCTTACAGTCGGTTATGGAGATGTCGTCCCTATTTCCATCGCTGAAAGAGTATATACCATCGTTTCCATGATGATTGCTTGCGTTGTCTTTGGTTATAGTTTGAATACTGTCGCCAATATCCTCAAAGAAATGTCCTACGAAAAGGATCAAAGAAGGTAGACACAATTCGTTTATTCTTTATTCACCGATTCTAGGGAGAAGATTTCAACTGTGAAGCATTACATGAATCAAAAGAATTTGGGTCATAATATACAAACCAGAGTCAAAAATTACATTCAATATATTATCGATTCAAGGGCTTTATATAAACCAGATGAGGAAGAATTCCTTGAATTGCTTTCACAAGGTCTTAAGGATGAAATTGTTACTGAAGTAAACGGAAAAATTATTGCTTCTTCTTCCATCTTCCACCTGAATTTCAGTCATAAAGCCTCCCTGAATCTTGCCAAATTCATGAAAGAACGATTCTTAGCTCCCGAAGAAATTCTATTCACAGTATGCTTCAATTTAATCCATGAGAATAATCATTTATTTCATAATAGGAAGGTGATAGATCAGATTGTTCGATATATTTTATTGCATATGGAAAAATACAGCTTTTCCACAAAGTTAAAAAGTTTAATGTTTTGGAAAAAGGAAGTCAATTCGGTGAAGTCGCCTTCTTCTCTGGTCAAGCGCGTACTGCTAGTGCAAAGAGTCTTTTCTTCAGTAATCTCTATTCACTCTCAAGAGACGTCACCCTTGAAAACATTACAGCTGTCCCCTCAGATTTTGTAACTTTTTTTAGTTTTTATTCTCCCTAACCACCCTCGCCTAGGAAATGTTCCACCTAATCAAGGATTCGATAAACTTGGAGCAAACATACACACATCTTGAAATCAAATGTTTCTCTTGTGATGAAAAGGGCCATTTAGCTCGAGACTGTGATAAAATTCATTATGTTGTGCGAAAACAAGATATTATCGAAAATTATTTGAAAAGGGAAGCCATCTTCGCAAAGAAATGGAAAAGGAAAAGAAGACCCAGATATAGCGCTCGATCAAATATCCCTAAAATGGCAGAAACTGCTGAAATGATTCAAGAAGATTACAGCGATTATACCATTTCTGATGAAGAAGTTTCCCAAGATTCTCTCGATGAGATCCTTGAAAGAAACTTGGTTGTCCTTCCTCGTGCAGAAATCACGGATTTCAATGCAAGGAAACTTGAAAGAAAAAATAAAAGCACCAGATATTCTGCGATTGCATTGATGGGAGAAATCATCACACCTCATTACATGCATCATCATCAGCCAGGACAGACTAGAGGCAGTTACACAAGTCACACTGGAACCAAAGAGGATAATATGACCGGTCCTGACCACAGGCCTTCAACCAAATATATGGGACAAGGCCTCCAGGAGTTCGTCTTCTTCTCGATCGATAAAGTCGAAAATTTCGAAGTTTACTACCCTCAACATAATATCAGAACTATGATCCTCAGATTCGAAAAAGAGAGATTCCAAAATATGCTCCGAGGTGATTCAGGAAATGTTAAAGCCCTTGTTCTCAAGAACTTTGGCTCTCTTATGAAAAGAGTCAGTCAGGGAGGAACAAAATCGCCCTTATTCTTCTCATCTTTGCAAAAACAAACTACTATCCAAAGAGGTAAAAGAAAAATGGCTGAGAAACCTGTCGATTCTTTTGCTCATTCAGGATTGAACAAACAAATGCAAGAAGCCATCACCAGAAAGAAAACTCTCAATAAAAACAGCAGAAAAACCAAAAACTTTGAGGAAACAAGCAGCGGCGCTTACGATCTCATCCCTGGAAGTCCCGATACTTTCAACCGAGGAGGAATTGACTTTGTTATGGATGAGGATGGAGAACAAGATACCTTCAAAAATAATAGAAGAGAAGATGAAGCAACCATGTCAAGAAGAGAAATTTTTGAAGATAGAAAGGGAGGAAAAACCAAAATCCAAATCACAAGACTCGGAACTCTCAAACCAAAAACACTCTCCCAACTCAAGATGTCCAACTCTGACATTACTTCTCACATCCTTCCGTCTTCACCAAGCAGATCTGATCAGCAACTTGGAAGTATTGCCACTCCCAGTGTGAACACTCCTGCTAAACTCAACAGTCGCAATTCTTCCAAGAAGGGATCACTTTTCCAATTGGTTCAAACCAAAAATTCTCTTGATGAAAGAATTCCTCTTGATGTGAACCTGGCTCCTAGTGGACTCAATAACAGTAACTTGGAACAACAATTGATTTATGCCATGGTTAAAGAAGGAAGAGCTGAAACCGAATCTCTCACGAAATTTGGAAGATCATACTCCCTGGAGAAGTTTGATGATATGAAAAAGCAAATCAACAAACTCAATATCCCCAAAGTCGTCAGAACTCTTTTACAACCACAACAAGTCTCTCACGCTCATGTCAATCCTAAAACTGCTCATTTCGGCATCTAATCAAAATAAAAGATGTTTATATTATTGTACCATTAATTTTTTTTTTATCTATTTATAAATTAGGGATATTACATAAAAAAAAAATCTCTAGTTTTATTTATTCACTTTTTTTCTTGACCTTTTGATAAAATTATTTTCTTGTGATCCACTATAACATGAATGTTGAAATCAAAAACTCACTGTCACGGACGGGCTGCGTTGATTTTCAAATCCTATTATTATTATTATTCGTATTAAGGAGGTTAAAAAAGGCTTTTAATTATACTCCTTCGAAGGAAGTGGGTGATAGATTTTTGTATCAGATACAATGTTTAGGGACTCATTCTCGGTTTCCTTTTTAAAACAGCTTGAGATTGTTAAAAAATTAAAGGGAAAAGTTTTGATTTAATTAACCATCGTAGCCTGATATGAGTGGGCCGCTATACAATGATGCAAGCACTCCCACATCTTCTGTTGGTTCCTCTTTGTTTCGTAGTCTCTTTCATTCTTCTTCTTGTCTTAATTTCTTCAAAGGGAGTCAAACACTTAAAGAAGCCACCAGAAAAATGTTTAGCAGGTTAAGAACTGTCTCTGTAGAAAGTCCCGAAATCAGCATTCTCAGAGGAGGAAGTAATTCTATTCTTGAGTTTCTTACTCACCTTGAAATAAGGCGATAAACAGGGTTTGTCTTTTGAAGAAAGACATTTACAGCATTCTAACAGTGAAGATCTTCATGTTAATAGAACTAGAGGCGAAAACGCTTTTGAGAGAAAAGCCAGTATCTTTAAGAAAAGAAAGGAACCCAAAATTATCATCACCCCTGCCCGAGAAGATGAGGATAAGTCAGATAAATCAGATATTTCTGAAATCAAAAAGAGTAATGAAGATATTCCTGAAGTCAGGTCTATTCAGGAAGTCGGCTCTAATCCTGAAATTACAGATGAAAAGAAGAGCCCCTTGCAGGGCATCTTTCGGAAAAAATCCATCAAAAACCCAATGAGGCTTACTGTCGAGCAAATTCGCCATCGACAATCACTCACAAGACAAACAACAATGAAGACAACTAAAGTTGAATCTGGAAGGCTTTTGAATATTGTTGCCAAACAAGCTTTGTTTGGGAAACATAATGACACTTCCAAGGCTTTCTTGGCAGCTTTGGTAAAAATAGATTTTTGCTTCCTAAAAAATAAACATTCTCTCTCGTTAGAAAAAAGTCAACATCAAAGCCTTAGATAAAGCAAGAATAGAGCATATGAAACAACGAAAAAAACGTTTCCGATGTATTTTCTCCATTTTTGAAAACATTTTCTCAAAAACTCGTTCTAGGGTATCTCAGAAAACTTCGAAAAATATCAATGTCATTCCTCGAGCCGTGGAGGCCAGATTCTTCATTTGTCATGGTCTGGAAAATCTTCATACTCGCTATGATTATCGCTCAATCCTTTATCTCAACATATATCATTTCTTTTCTACCAGATGTTGAAAGAGACTTCACTCATTCGATTGTCTATATGGATTTGGTTTTTGATCTCATCTACATTGCTGATATTATTGCAAATTTCAGAATAGCTTTTTATCGCCATGGTGAACTCTGCCTTGAGCCTGCCGAAATCGCTTCCCATTACCTCAAGACATACTTTATCTTTGATGCTCTCTCTGAACTATCAATCATTGGAAGATTCATACTTGACTCCAAATGGAGAGCTTTGATACTTATTGACTTGCTCCGAATTCTTCGTCTTCCTCAAATCATGGGCAAAATTGAAGATTTCTTCCAATTTTCAAGACAAATAGCTTCTCTATTTCATCTTGGAAAACTTATTGTTGCCATCATTATGTTTGCTCATTGGTGTGGCTGCATCTTATACACCATTGCCAGATCTGAAACAGGACCTGTCACTTGGATCACAGTTGCTGGGATTGATGAAAATTCAATCAGCGATATCTACGTAGCGTGCTTGTACTGGGCAATAGCTACAATGGCCACAATTGGCTATGGTGATATCCATCCAACTACTTATCGAGAAAGAGTCGTCTCTGTCATCATCATGATTGCTTCCAGTGTCATTTTTGGGTATATTCTCAGCTCTATCGGTGCTCTTCTCATTGAAATCAATGCTTTCAATAGTGAATCTAGGGAGAAAATGAGGTTATTGACCAAGTATATGAAAGAAAAAGGATTGAGTAAAGAAATACAGAGCAAAATTAGAAAATATCTCGAGTTTTACATGGATAAAGAAAATACCATGAAAACTGAAGGAGATAATATTCTTCAATTGCTTTCTTTCAATCTCAAAGAAGAAGTTATCAAAGAAGTCAACGCCAAAATCCTTGGAGACACTTACATGTTTTCTTCCAATTTCAGAAAAAAATTCCTCTATATTATTTCTAAAGATTTAATCGAAAAAGCTCTCACTCCTGATGAACTCGTCTACGCTGTAAAACAATTAAGCATTCAATATCTAACTTTCTCATCATAGCATAATGATTTTTCTGATCATTCAATTTATTTTATTTCAACTGGTAAAGTGGAAATCTTTTATGAAAAATGTGCTGTCAATGTACAAAAGCTTGGAAGAGGCGATAATTTTGGTTTCTTAGCCTTCTTTTCGGGAAGACCTAGAACTGCCAGTGTTAAAAGTTTAGAATTTACGACGATATTCCAACTCACTCGAGAAAAATTCATTGAAAGGCTTGAAGATTATCCCTCCGAAAAAGTAATCACCTTTTCCCATTAAAAATCTCACACTCATTTCTTAGGAAACGTATTGCATGATAAAAGATAGCATTACACTTTATAATAATTATCAATATTTGAATTTAAAGTGTTATTCATGTGGAAGCAAAAGCCATATTACACTTGAATGTCCCAAGTTTCATTGTATTTGGGATCGTAAAAAGATTATTGCCAAATATCGAGAAGAAGAAATTGAGTTCCGTAAAAACTTTATCAGAATACCCAGAAAAAGATTCCATGCTCTTACAATTATCGAAGAACTTAATGAGGCCGTTTCTCAAATCCAGGTTATTCAGCAAAATGAACTCTACGTCGAAGAGGGACAGGAAGAACAGGTCCAAATTTATTCCGAAGGCGAAGAAATTTTGGATAGAAATATCTATGATCCACAACCAATTACCTATACAGTCGAACCTGTTCAAACAAAAAGAATTAGCATTCCTCGTAATCAGCTCACCTCTCTCCAGTCCTTCCAGCTAGTCCAACAAGAAAAAAGAAGAAGAACTGCCAATGAATTAGGTGACGTTCACAGCTTTGCCATCTCGAATTATGATGCATATTATCACAGTCTCAATCTTGATAGAGTCAAAAATTTCGAAGTCTATTATCCCAACAACAATATAAACAAACTCTTAGTCGGATTAGAAAAAACTCGACTCGAAAAAATCGTCCATATGAGATTAGGAGTCAACGCTAAACACATCAGCCCTCTTCTCGTCAAATCATTTAGAATGAATGAAAGAAGAAAAACGAGAGAGGCAGCTGCAGAAGCAGTAAGAGAAGGCTCAATAGGTTCATTTGACTCGAGTCTTACAAGTCCAAAACAAAGAAGAGAAACAATGCCCGCTGGCGGAAGAAGAGAGACGATCACTGGTACAGGTGGCAGGAGAGAAACCGTTACTGGTGGGAGAAGAGAGACTTTATCTGGAAAAATTATTTCAAACATCAACCCAATCGACATCACTTTCTACAACTCCTACCAAAAGAGTTCAGTTGATTTTACCAATACTAATCGCTCAAATAAAGAAGATAGCGATCATGATAAAAAGCACCTCTCTTATCCAAATCCAAGAAGATCTTTTGGCGGCATCAGCAGCCCGAATTCTGCCGGTTTTTACTATGAAATACCCCAATCTCTTCAACTCCATCAAAATAGAGGCAATCGTATTATAGAGTCTGGAAGCGGTGATGATATCCCTCAAGAAAAATTCAACTTTCCTCGACATCCTCGAAGACGATCCAGTAAACGATCAAATACCAAATCAAGAGTACCAACTGAAGATAATCAATTTTTGGAAGGCACTGACGAACATTCTGAATCTGCATCAGACTCTGATTCCAGAACTCACAGTGTGTTGAATACGAGACTGAAAGTTGGTGGATCGATATTTAGATCAGAAGTCTTTTCAAAAGACGGAAGTGTGTACACGTACACAGACAAAACAGGCAGTCCAAGTCACTTCTTGAAAAATCATAATAAAAATAATCAGCAACAGCAGCAACGTCACTCGAGACAGTTTGACCAGAGCTATGATCTCACAATTCAATCCAGAAAAGAAAGCAGTGAGGGCCTTCATGTCTCTTCTCGACCAAGATTATCTTCTCAAATTCGTGGGTCCTTATTAGGAGTCGGACCTGGAACCGGTAATTTCATTGAAGACAATGCCGCTTCAGGTATTTTTGACTTTTCAAAACAAATGCAGAAAATCAGTCAAAAATTAGAAGAAAACAGATCTTCAATTGTTAGTCGATCAAAGGAAAGAAGGAGAACTCGCAAAAAGACAATAAATAGTAACAATATCATGAGTATTATGTTGAGCGAACAAAATGATAAAGAACATAAAAAACTTCGAAAAGGAAGATCATTCTCTCAAGATATGGGGAGAGAAATCGGTAAAGTCATTGAGCAATTTGGTATTGAAAAGGTTTTTGCTAAAACTCGCAAAAGGTAAATAAAATTTTTGTTTTAAAAAATTGTTTTTTATCAACTTATTTTCACTGTAAATCAAAAATTTTGTATTATTTTTGCTCTATATCCAATTTTGATTCATTAATAAAGAAATCTTTCTCTCAATACATAGATATTTTTTAAAAATCAGAAAAATAATTTTCAAGTGTTATTTAATAACGAAACCTTTTCAAAAACAATATGACGTTTAACAATTATTTTGATGAGGAATACTTTCAGATCCAAGATTTCCTTTGCATTCTAAGTGACACTCTCCCCAAAATTGACCTTGATACTATTCCAGTATTCCTCATATTCAATCCTTATTTCCCCATTTTAGGATACAAACGTATTGATTGAGGCGCTTATTGACCAGAACAAAGCTTATGGAAGAAAAATCATCTCTTTATATGAAACACTCGACTCTGTCTATAAATCCACAACTCCATTGGAGGCTTCTCCTGGTCTTGGCAGTCCTGATTTTAATACCAAACTTCACCAGAAAATACTCGATTATGAAGATCTTGTCAAAAAGCTCACTTCTGAAAATGAAGGCTTCTCTGCTCAAATCAAACAATTATCTCAACAAATCGAAGCATTGAAAACCCAGAGCTATGGAAATCACGCGAATAACAGTGGAAAGAAAAGCGTCACTATTGTTACTTCTAGCCCATCGCCTCTTACAAAAAGCGGTGGTGGCGGAAACAGTTCCGCCTCCAAAGAAATCTCTCAAGAATTAGAACATTTGTTTTCGCATGCAGAGTATAAGAAAGCCGTCGAACTTTTAGGCCAGATTGACTACAAAAAACCGTTCAATGTTGCCTCCGAAAAATTCAACAGCTGGTTAATCATTGCCAACAGAATGAAAGACACCAGCTTTAACGATATTCTTAACAAGCTCAAAATCTTATTGACATTCGCCGACAGAGGTGATGACGATGATGAGCCTGTTACTGGTCTTGATGATTCTTTGGATCGTCCAACTTCAACTGTTGCAGAAAAGATCTACTGTTTGCTTGATGAAAGAATCCCCAAGGTCATTTTGAGAAATGAGTATAAGCTTGAAACCAAAAAGCAAAAAGAACAAGTTGGTCAAGAAGATATTTCAATGCCGAGAAGCCCTTCAAATAAGGGAGATGATGAAGATAGCATGCTTACCAAAGAACAATTACAAATGAAGGTTCACTATCTGAATGCTAAAGTTGAACAAATGGAAAGAGCCGTCCAAGATAAAAGTTTCAACAGCACCCTCAAAAGCCCTGTTGGCAAAGATCACTTCAAAAACCAACAATTTGAAGATATTTACCAAGAATTGCAACAAGAAATTGACAAGAGATTAAATCTCGAAAGTCAAACCAGAGAAGTTGTTGAAGCCTATGAAGACTTGAAAGAGAAATATGATGGATTGTTAAGAGATATCTCTGAATATGATGCCAAATGTCAAGAACTCACTGAACAACTCAAAGATAATGGAGATTTCATTGAACGCCTTATGCAAGAAAATGCTGTTTTGAAAGAACAAGTTGAATTCAGTGAAAAATTAGAAGATATGGAAAAAATCCAAGAACTCATCCAAGAAAAAGATCTCAAAATCAAATCTCTCACCGACGAAATCAGTAATTTCTTGTCATGTTTCTAAATAACCTCAATCCTGTCTAGATTTGCTCAAAGATTCTGAAAAGAGCCCTCAAAAGACACTTTATTCAGATATCAAAAAAATTTTGAATGATACACCATCTGCTCAGAAAGAAACTGGCGATCTGAGAAATCAAATTGCACTTGAAATTGCTTTGCAAGCCCAAGCAACTTCCCTTGAGACAATTCAGCAAACCTTCACTAATCTTCAAACTCCCTTTACTGAAATCTTGGCTCATTTTAAACTTAATCTACCATCAAGAAAGAATAGTGCTGATATTAATGATGGTCTTGATAACCCTTCATCAGAAGCTCAAAAGATTTTGAAAGAGAATAACGTTGTATTGAAGCAAGTTTCCAGAGAATCTGAATTTATCAAATCAATTATTTCAAACATTCATACTCACACAAAAACAACTCCCACCCAACAAAAATCAGAAGAGAACAATCCTCCAGCATTCACAAAAAGAGTTGTTCAGGCTGAAGAAAAATTATTTGAAAACCTTTCCAATTCAATTCAAATTGTCTCCCAACTCACATCCTTGCTTAGCGGAACTTCAGAATCAAATCAAGTTTCAAGCCAGATGCCTCAAATTCATCAAGTTTTGCAAAACCTTCACACGAATCTTGCCACTACTATCCAAGAATATCCTGATTTCAGTCAAGAAATTGGAGGCCCACAAAGCCCTTTCAAAGATCTTAAGGGCAAATCACAACAACTTAGCACTAGTTTCAAGGATAAATTGGTTCAAGATCAAAGTGATCTTAAAACTAAATTGAAATCAACTCTCCAAAATCTTGAATCTTACCAAACGAGTGAGATTTACCAGAAATTATACCAAGAAATTGATAGAAATGTCGAACTTCAAGAAATTATCGATTCTAAAGATGCTGCTATTCACAGACTTAACCTCATATTTGCTGAAGGTATTGAAAGAAGCATTCGTTCTCTTGAACAATTGGCCAAATTGGCTGATTCAGAAGAAGCTCAAGGTCTTTTGGCGTCTGTGCTCGGAGAAATCTCAGTCATCAAAAAGAAATTAAAGGATATTGTTGATACCAATAAAAGCGGTGGGTTGAAGCTTGATGATGCTATTATCAAGGCAGAAGGTGAATATGATCTCCAAAGAAATATCTGGCTTGATACTATCAAGGATTTAGAAGATGAGAATGAAAGGAGAATTAGACAATTAATCAGAGAAATTGAAGGTGAAAGAGAAGCTCACGAACATACAAGAAACAAGTTGATGAGAGTTCAAGAAGATGTCATGAGCGCAGACAAGGTAACAAGAATGGCTGATGAATTCAGAAGAGAAATCCATGGACTTAATGAAAAACTCAGAGAAAAGGACATCGAACTTGAACAAAGAGAAAGAGAATATGAGAATCTCAGAAACGAAATGAGAGCTTTTGATAAAGAAAGGGGAGGCATCTTGAATCAGGTTGAAAGATTAAAAGAAGAACTGAACCACATCGGTCTTGAAAGAAGTCGATTAAGAGAAGATTTAGCTCGCACCGGAGATGAAAAAGAAGAAATCAGAAAGAATCTCGAGGAAATCATCAGAGAAGTGGAAGCCTTGAGAAGAAATACAGCACAAAAGAATGGAGAAATTGAAGACTTGGTGAACGAAAATGAAAAACTGAGAAAGGACTTGCACATGTTTAAGAACGATTTTGAGGACCTTGAAAATGGATTTGAAAAGGCAAGAAATGAAAATAGACATTTGCTTGAGCAAACTAATGAAGGATTGGAAAAGAAGCAGAGAGAAATTGATTTGCTAAGAAGAAAAATCAATGAACTTGAAAGAGAGAATGAGGATTTGGCCCAACACAGAATTGCAAGTGAGGCTAAATTGAAAGAAAGCACTCAACATGTTGATCATCTCAAGCTCAATTACTTTAATGATATCACTGCTGTCAAAGAAGAAAATAGGAATTTGGCTTCCCAGAAGAGACAATACAACCTTGATTTGGAGAAAAAGAATCAAGAAATCGCAAAGTTGAATCAAATGATGGACTCTCTTCAAGATTTCTCCAATAAGCAATTGGAGACTATTCGAGAAAGAGAAGAAAAAATCCATGTTCTGAGTGCTCAAAAAAGAGAAATTGAACAATTTGCCAGAGAAGCTGAAAGGAGGGTCGAGGAGTTAACAGAAAAGAACAAGAAATACTCCGAATCAATCAGTCAAAACTCTTCAGATGTACAAATTCTCAAGGTAGAACTACATGAGCTCATGGATAAACATGCTGCATTGCAAAGGGATCTTCTTATTTCTCGTCAAAAGAATGAGGAGCTCGTTCATCAAAACCAAGAATTGATCAGCAGCAGAGAAGTCTTTTCTTCTGGTAAAAGTGTTCTGGAAGATAAAATCAGAAAAATGAATGAAATTAACCAAATCACAAAAAATGAACTCAAAAATTGCAGAGATCTTTTAGAAGAAAAAAATCATGAACTTGCTTTCAAAGATCAAGAAATAAAGTTTTTCCAAAATTTTTTACCGAAAAAACCTTACGATTTTTTTTTAGGGATCTTAGAGAATTACCAAGAAGAGATAGAGATGCTCCTACAAATGCTGATCTCGTAAATTATTGTCTTTTGTTCTGTCCAGCTAAAATCTGTTCTAGGTGGCAAGATTAAGAAAAGAAATTGAAGCAAGAGGATCAGAAATTCTGGAAATCAAAAAAGATTTTAGAAAGGCTTTGGAAAAGAATGAGAAACTCAATATTGAAATTGAAGCTCTTAAAGCAGCTAATCGTATGGGAGATCAAAAAGATAGAGAAGTTGAAAGAATAAATGATCTCAACAGAACAATGACAATGGAAATTGAAACTCTTAGAAAATCCGTAAATTTCTTGTTTGAACACAACATTTACATAATTTCGTAGATAAAGCAAAGAGATGGTCAATTCTTGATAGAGAAAGAAAACTACGAAAGAGAACTACAACTTTCAAAAAGAAAGATTGTTGATCTTCAAGATGCTGTTGAAGTGAGGGACAAGGTATCCTATTTTTTCACCACAAATTTTCTCAAGGTTCCGCTAGCAAATTAAAAATATGCCCAAATCTCTTAGTGATTCTTTGAAATCAAGTGGAAATGCAAATGCAAGCACTGGTGGATCAAGTTATTACAATAGTCTCATTGAAAGCAAAGACCTTGAAATTAAACGACTCACTCAGATTGTAAAAAATTTCTCAAGAAAAATTGTAATGTTTTTTTTAGGTTAAAAATTTGACAGAAAATTTACGTGATACTCAAGAATCAAAATACAAGCTAAAAAAATAAACTCTTCTTTTCAGCTTTGTCATTATTGAATAATTTATAGAAAAAGATTTTTTATATCAATTTTTTATATTTTACATCCCTCCTTCTCTACATTTTTGTCAAAAAAACAATTTTACAAATAATACTTCCAAAATTTTTTTCATTTACAATCAAATGTACTCAGTCATATACATCCATTATCATTCTCAAAACTTACATTTCTTTTTCTTTTTTTGAGACTCTTTTGATATTTTCAATGATGAGAAATTCAAGGAGTTTATAGTTAATCTCTTCTTTGTCCTCAAGTTTTGATTGTTGATGATATTCGAGGACACAAACTTCAAATTGCTTCAATTGTGCAGCAAATCCTGCATTTGGATTCGCTCTTTCATGATTTCCTTTCACAAGCTCAAAGGCCTTTTCAAAGGTGAGAGCGAGTTTAAACATCACATAAGCAATAACAATGCTTGATGATCGGGACACCCCGCCAACACAATGTACAAGGACAGGCTGCCCCAAAGAAATGGCTTCGTCAATGAATTTGATTGATTCAATAAAATACTTGGCAATATTTGCACCTGGGTTATCAACCAAATCCAGTTGATGATACGTGACTCCTTTTTGGTATTGCTTGAGTCCTTTAGCTGCAATCAGCACATGAGTGACTTGACTCTTTTTAAAGAACTTTTCATCCTTAGCAATAGTTACAGGTGAAAGATAGAGGTTCTCAAGAATTCTGGACATGTTTCTTCTGAATTAAGTAAAGCTTTATTTTCTTAAATAATTATCAGAACTATTTATACCCATTTTTTTATAAATTTTCTGATCTCAAAGATCAACTGATCAAGGGAAAATAAGTCATCTAAAAATTTCCCAACATAAAATTTCGAGCTTGAATAAAATTTGGTTGTTTTTTTTTTTTTTTTTTTTTAATTTAAAAAAAAATTTTTTTTTTTTTTTTTTTTTAAAAAAAATTTTATAAATTTTTTTAAAATTTTTTTTTTTCTTAATATATATCCAAAA
>Ga0182738_1001072_pt1 | contig 35326 bp, 44 predicted proteins | sample eDN5th30CBELigMG_FD_128876 | JGI IMG/M metagenome (GOLD analysis project Ga0182738, IMG submission 128876) | Enriched Miracle-Growth compost microbial communities from Emeryville, California, USA - eDNA 5th pass 30_C BE-Lig MG (version 2)... ...
GAGACATAGGTGAAGTCGTCGGCGACGCCCGCATGGTTGAGCGCGGCGACCGTGTCGCCGCCGCCGGCCACCGACACCAGCTTGCCATCCTTGCTGCGGGCGGCGGCATGGCGCGCCGCCGCGACTGTGGCGCGGTCGAAGGGCGAAATCTCGAAGGCGCCGAGCGGGCCGTTCCACACCAGCGTCGCGGCGCGGTCGATCCACTGGTTGACGGTCTCCACCGTCCTGGGGCCGACATCGAGGATCATGGCGTCGGCCGGTACGGCATCGACCCCCACGACCTCATTGGCGGCATCGGCCTTGAACTCGCGCGCCACCACGGCATCCGACGGCAGGATGATGGCGCAACCGGCCTGCGCGGCCTCGATCATGATCTGCCTGGCGGTCTGGGCAAGGTCGTGCTCGCACAGCGACTTGCCGACATCGGTGCCGCGCGCGGCGAGGAACGTGTTGGCCATGCCGCCGCCGATGACCAGCGCATCGACCTTCTTCACCAGGTTCATGAGCAGGTCGATCTTGGACGAGACCTTGGCGCCGCCGACGATCGCCACCACCGGGCGGGCCGGATTGCCGAGGCCCTTTTCCAGCGCCTCCAGTTCGGCCTGCATGGTGCGGCCGGCAAAAGCCGGCAGGAGATGCGCAAGTCCCTCGGTGGAGGCATGCGCGCGGTGCGCGGCCGAGAAAGCGTCATTGACGAAGATGTCGCCATTGGCGGCCAGCGCCCTGGTGAATTCGGGATCGTTCTTTTCCTCGCCCTTGTGGAAGCGAGTGTTTTCCAGAAGCAGGATGTCGCCGTCCTGCATGGCCGCGACCGCGGCGGTGGCCTTGTCGCCGATGCAGTCGCCGGCAAAGGCGACGGGCTTGCCCAGCACGCCGGCGGTGGCGGCGGCGATGGGTTCGAGCGAGTATTTCGCTTCCGGACCTTCCTTGGGGCGGCCGAAATGCGCGAGCAGGATGACCTTCGCGCCGCGGCGCGACAGCTCCAGAATGGTCGGCGAGACGCGCTCGATGCGGGTGGCGTCGGTCACCTTGCCGTCGGCCATGGGCACGTTGAGATCGACGCGCGCGAGAACCCGCTTGCCCCTGACCTCCGCGAGGTCGTCGAGCGTCTTGAAACCGGCCATAGGCAATCCTCTCCTTGCTGTGAGTCGGCGAAACCTTATCGTGACACGTGGCGGATTCAAGGCGCTTTGGGCCGGCGCGGCGATTGGCAGCGGCGATCAGACGTCCTGCTCCACCGGGCTTCCGCGCAGCCAGCGCAAGACCCGCTGCACCCGGTCGCGCAAGCGTTCGGGCACCAGCGGCTGGGGCCTGGTCGGCTCGAAGGACAGGCCGATCGCCGTGATCCTGCCCTTCTCGTCGATGTCGCGCACGATCAGCTCGATGGAGCCGAGCGTGAGCCGGTCGGCATATTCGACATGACCGCCGAAGCGGGACAGGAACAGCTCGCCGATGGTCATCTTTATCTCGGCTTCGGTCAGGCCGGTTCCGTAGGCCGCTTCGAGTTCGGCGGCCGGGCGGGCGGGATCGACGGCGAAGGCGCCGAAGAATTCGGCATCCTCGGGGTCGAGATCGACGCGGCTGGTGAACAGGCGGTCGAGCAGGGCCGGGTAGCGGTCGGAGACGAAGATATAGACGCGGTCGCCGGCCACCAGGCGGCCGAAATCGGGGAACTTCATCGACCGCCCTTCGCGCACCACCAGCGAGGGGCGCGCCCAGCGCGGGAAGCGCTCGCCGCGCAGCACCGGGCTGCCCGGCACCACGCGGTAGCTGAGCAGTTCGTGGTGCGCCGATCCGGGCAGTTCCAGCTCCACCTTTTCGATGGGCCCGGCACGGGCCGGCACGATGAGGCCAAGACGGCGCGCGAGCGGCCCGACCGTCCAGCCCTGCACGACCAGCGACACCAGCACGATCATGAAGGCGATGTTGAAGATGGTACGGCCATGCTCCAGTCCGCCGATCAGCGGGGTGAGCGCAAGCAGGATCGAGACCGCGCCGCGCAGACCCACCCAGGAGATGAAGGTCGTCTCCGTCTGCGTCAGCGAGAAAGGCTTCAGGCACAGCCACACGGCTATCGGCCGGGCGATGAACATGAGCACCAGCCCAAGCGCCAGCGCAACCGGCATCAGCGGCAGGAACTGCGAGGGCGTGGCAAACAGACCCAGCACCAGGAACATGATGATCTGCCCGAGCCAGGAGATGCCGTCCTGGAAGCGGCCGAGCGCGCCGGATGCCCGCATGTTGGAATTGCCGGCAACGAGACCGGCCAGATAGACCGCAAGGAAGCCCGAGCCGCCGATGGAGCCGGCGGCCGCGAAGACCAGCAGCGACAGCGCCAGCACGAAGATCGGCAGCAGGCCCCGGTCGAGATTGAGCCATTCGACCAGCCGCACGATGCCGAAGCCGCCGAGGATGCCGACGGCGGCGCCAAGCCCCATGGTGACGAAGAAACCGAGCACGAGGTCGAGGAACAACACCTGCGCTTCCGGATCGGCGCCGATAGCTATGATCTCGACCAGGGTCAGCGTCAGGAAGATCGCGATCGGATCGTTGGTGCCGGATTCGATCTCCAGCGTCGAGCGTACGCGTTCGCGCAGATTGATGTTTCCCGCGCGCAGCAGGAAAAACACGGCCGCCGCGTCGGTGGACGCGGTGGCGGCGCCGAGCAGGAAGGATTCAAGCCACGAAAAGCCGGTAAGATAATGCGCCGCGACGCCGAAGATGGCGGTCGTTATGGCGACGCCGATGGTCGCCAGGGAAAGTGCAGGCAGGCCTGCCTGCCGCAGCACGTTGACCGGCGTGCCGAAGCCCGAATCGAACAGGATAACGGCCAGCGCCAGCGAGCCCACGAAATAGGCGATGCCGGCATTGTCGAATTCGATGCCGAGCCCGTCCTGGCCCGAGGCGAGGCCGATGGCCAGGAAGAGCAGCAGCAGCGGCGCACCGAAACGGAAGGCGATCAGGCTCGAAAATGCTGCCGCGAGCACCAGTGCCGTTCCGACCAGTGTCGCGAGATAGATGGCCTGATCCATGGGTGGTCTGCTTCCGTGCGCTCCGCGTGGTTCGACTTCTCCACAGAGTGCGGCGAAGACATGGCCACGCGCAAGCGACTTTGCCGAAAGTCGTTATGCCAAATGTATTTTTTCGTCACGGAAACGAAAACGCCCGGCCTTGAGGCCGGGCGTCGATGCAGATTGGAGGGCGTCCGGTCAGGCGATGGTCCTGCCCATGGCGACAGCGGTGTCGGCCATGCGGTTGGAGAAGCCCCACTCATTGTCGTACCAGGACATGACACGCACCAGGTTGCCCTCGATGACCTTGGTCTGGTCGAGCGCGAAGGTGGACGAAGCCGGGTTGTGGTTCAGGTCGATGGAGACCAGCGGCTCCTTGGTGTAGGCGAGGATGCCCTTGAGCGGCCCCTCGGAAGCGGCGACGAGCACGGCATTGACCTCGTCCACGGTGACCGGCTTGCTGGCCACGAACTTGAAGTCGATGACCGAGACGTTCGGGGTCGGCACGCGGATCGACACGCCGTCGAGCTTGCCCTTCAGTTCCGGCAGCACAAGGCCGACGGCCTTGGCCGCACCCGTCGAGGTCGGGATCATCGACATGGCGGCGGCGCGGGCCCGGTAGAGGTCCTTGTGCATGGTGTCGAGCGTCGGCTGGTCGCCGGTATAGGCGTGAATCGTCGTCATGAAGCCCTTCTCGATGCCGAAGGCATTGTTGAGCACCATGGCCACGGGCGCCAGGCAGTTGGTGGTGCAAGACGCATTGGAAATCACGATGTGTTCCCTGGCGATCTTGTCGTGGTTGACGCCGTAGACGACCGTCAGGTCGGCGCCGTCGGCCGGAGCCGAGACGATGACGCGCTTGGCGCCGGCGGTCAGATGCGCCGAGGCCTTCTCCTTCGAGGTGAAGATGCCGGTGCATTCGAGCGCGATGTCGACGCCGAGTTCCTTCCACGGAAGCTGCGCCGGATCCTTGACGGCGGTGACCTTGATGGCGCCGCTGCCGATGTTGATGGTGTCGCCCTCGACCCTCACCTCGTGCGGGAAGCGGCCGTGCACGCTGTCGTAGCGCAGCAGATGCGCATTGGTCTCGACCGGGCCGAGATCGTTGATGGCGACGACCTCGATGTCCTTGCGGCCGGATTCGTAGATAGCGCGCAAGATGTTGCGGCCAATGCGGCCAAATCCGTTGATGGCTACTTTGACGGTCATGTGAGCTTCTCCCTGGGAGCGAAAAATCAGTTCGATGAGGATCGATCGGCACTCAGGAGCCGGGCGCGGTCGGGCGATTTCCGCTCATGCCGCGCTCCAGGCCCCAGGTGCCGGTCGGTCCTAATGCAGGCGTTCTTCGGCGGCCTTCACCGCGGCCTCGGCGGTGATACCGAAATGCGGATAAAGCTGCTCGATCGGGGCACTTGCGCCAAAACCGTGCATGCCGATGAAGATGCCGTCCACGCCGATGAAGCGGTCCCAGCCCATGCGGATCGCCGCCTCGATGGCGATCTTGACCGGGGCGTTGCCGATGAGGGCGGCCTTGTAGGTGTCGCTCTGCTGCTCGAACAGCTCGAAGGACGGCACCGAAACCACGCGGGTGGGGTGGCCGTGAGCCTGAAGCTGCGTGCGCGCGGCAAGCGCGATCTCGACCTCGGAGCCGGTGGCGAAGATCGTCACCGCCGCCTCGCCGTCGGCCGTGGCCAGCTCGTAGGCGCCATAGGCACAGAGGTTCTCTTCCACATATTCGGTGCGCAGCGCCGGCAGGTTCTGGCGGGTGAGCGCCAGCGTCGAGGGCGTCCTGGTCGAATGCAGGGCAAGCTGCCAGCACTCGGCGGCTTCCATCGCGTCAGCCGGACGGAACACCGTGTGGTTGGGAATGGCGCGAAGCGCCGCCAGATGCTCGACCGGCTGGTGGGTCGGGCCGTCTTCGCCCAGCCCGATGGAATCGTGCGTCATGACGAAGATCGACCGGATGCCCATCAGCGACGCCAGGCGCATGGCCGGGCGTGCATAGTCCGAGAAGGTCAGGAAGGTGCCGCCATAGGGAATGACGCCGCCATGCAGCGCCATGCCGTTCATGGCCGCGGCCATACCGTGCTCGCGGATGCCGTAATAGACATAGCGGCCGTTGTAGTCGTCCGGGGTGATCGGCTTGGTCTGGCTGGTCTTGGTGTTGTTGGAGCCGGTCAGGTCAGCCGAGCCGCCGATCGTCTCGGGCACCACGGCGTTGATGACTTCCAGCGCCATTTCCGACGACTTGCGGGTGGCGACCTTGGGCTTGTCGGCGGCAAGCTTCTGCTTGTACTCGGCAATCACCGCATCCAGATCGCCCGGCAGTTCGCCGCTCATGCGGCGTTCGAACTCGGCGCGGATCTCGGCGTCGGCCTCGGCCATGCGGGTTTCCCATTCCTTGCGCTTCTTGCAGGCGTTGAGGCCCGAAACGCGCCAGGCGTCGAGAATTTCGGACGGAACCTCGAAGGGCGGGTAGGGCCAGTTCAGCGTCTTGCGCGCGCCGGCGATTTCCTCCGCGCCCAGCGGCGAGCCGTGCGCCTTGCTGGTGCCGGACTTGGTGGGCGCGCCGAAGCCGATGGTGGTCTTGCAGGCGATCAGCGTGGGGCGATCCGAGCGGCGCGCGATCTCGAGCGCGCCGGCAATCGCTTCCGGATCGTGACCGTCGATGCTCATGGTGTTCCACTGGCAGGCGGCGAAACGCTCGAGCTGGTCGGTGGAATCGGACAGCGAGAGCTTGCCGTCGATGGTGATGTTGTTGTCGTCCCACATCACGATCAGCTTGTTGAGCTTCAGGTGGCCGGCGAGCGCGATGGCTTCCTGGCTGATGCCTTCCATGAGGCAGCCGTCGCCCGACAGCACATAGGTGTAATGGTCGACGAGGTCATCACCAAAACGGGCATTGAGGATGCGCTCCGCCAGCGCCATGCCGACAGCGTTGGCGATGCCCTGGCCGAGCGGGCCGGTGGTCGTCTCGATGCCGGCCGCATGGCCGAATTCAGGGTGGCCCGCGGTGCGCGAGCCGAGCTGGCGGAACTGCTTGATCTGGTCGATCGTGATGTCTTCGTAGCCGGTCAGGTAAAGCAGCGAATAGAGCAGCATGGAGCCGTGGCCGGCCGACAGCACGAAGCGGTCGCGGTCGGGCCAGTGCGGGTTCTTCGGATCGTGCTTCATGAAGCGCGTGTAAAGCACGGTGGCAATGTCGGCCGCGCCCATCGGCAGGCCGGGATGTCCGGAATTCGCCTTTTCGACAGCATCCATGGACAGAAAGCGGATCGCGTTGGCCATCCGGTCGTGTTTTTCGCGTGAGGTCATGATCGCTCGCCAAGCCTTGGTTTTCGGGGCTGTGGTGCCCTAGGGAAAAGCAGGCGACACATAGCAGGCATGCGGCCTGAGTCAACCAAAGCCGGGGCCGTTTAGGACCATAGTCGGGGCTTCAGGGTGCGATAGCAGGGGAAAGCGTGAAACGCTTTGTTGACGGCTCGTTTTCACGATGCCTAATGTTTCACGGATAAGTCGTTCTGAATATGAGCGATTCGGTGATGGGAGTTCAGACAAAGCCATGACCGGGGAAACAACACTCAAGGACGTCATCAGCCGGCTCGGCAGGGCGATCGACACGCTGGAACAGAGTGTCGCAGCGCGGCTGGAACACGAGCAGGACTACAGCGAAGCCGAGGCCGAAGTGCAGCGCATGAACGCCGACCGCAGCCGGCTGGCGCAGGAACTCGACAATTCGGAAGCGCGCGCCGAGCGCCTCGAAGAAGCCAACAAGGAGGTCTCGCGCCGGCTGGTGACCGCGATGGAAACCATCCGCGCGGTGCTGGACAGGTAGGGTCCCATGGCGCAAGTAACTGTCACGATCGACGGCAAGACCTATCGCATGGCATGCGATGAGGGGCAGGAAGAGCACCTCATGGACCTTGCCCAGAATTTCGATCTCTATGTCTCGCATCTGAAGGATTCTTTCGGCGAGATCGGCGACCAGCGCCTGACGGTCATGGCCGGCATCATGGTGATGGACGAACTGTCCGAACTGCGCAAGCGCGTGAAGGGCATGGAGGGCGAGATCACCACCCTGCGCAAGACCCGCGACGAAGCCCTGCAGAAGGCCGGCAAGAACGACGAAGCGCTGACCGGCGCGCTCTCAGGCCTCGCCCAGCGCATGGAAGACCTTGCCGAAAAGCTGGCGGCGCGGAAGTAGGACCAGCCGCCGCTTCGGTTCCGGACGGTCCCCGTTCCTCACTGCGCGGCTGTTGCGCTCATTTTCCGTCCCATTTTGGTCCCGGCCCATAGGCTTCACCGCGACAGCGGCAGCCGTGCCCGCCGGACATCAAGCCACAAAAAAACGCGCCGGCCGAAGCCGACGCGTTTTTGTTTTCAAGCCGAAGCTGCCGGACCGGATCGTCAGGCGGCGGGCTGGGCCTCGATGGTGCGCAGGGCCTGCGCCTGCCGCTTGGCGGCGGCCTTGACGGCGTCCTGCACCTTCTCGAAGGCGCGCACCTCGATCTGGCGCACGCGCTCGCGACTGATGTCGAATTCGCCGGAAAGCTCTTCCAGCGTCATCGGATCTTCCGAAAGACGGCGCGCCTCGAAGATGCGGCGTTCGCGGTCGTTCAGCACCGACATGGCGCCTGCGAGCATGCCGCGCCGGTTTTCCAGCTCGTCCTGCTCGATCAGCATTTCTTCCTGGCTGTCGTGGTCGTCGACCAGCCAGTCCTGCCATTCGCCGGACTCGCCCTCGGTGGCGCGGATCGGCGCGTTCAGCGAAGCGTCGCCCGACAGGCGGCGGTTCATCGAAACGACCTCTTCCTCGCTGACGTTCAGACGCGTCGCGATCTCGGCGATCTGTTCGGGCCGCAGGTCGCCATCGTCAAGCGCCTGGATCTTGCCCTTCACCTTGCGCAGGTTGAAGAACAGACGCTTCTGGTTGGCGGTGGTGCCCATCTTCACGAGGCTCCACGAACGCAGGATGTATTCTTGGATCGATGCCTTGATCCACCACATGGCGTAGGTCGCCAGGCGGAAGCCGCGTTCGGGTTCGAATTTCTTCACGGCCTGCATGAGGCCGACATTGCCTTCCGAAATGACCTCGCCGATCGGCAGGCCATAGCCGCGATAGCCCATGGCAATCTTGGCCACGAGCCGCAGATGGCTGGTGACAAGCTTGTGGGCCGCATTGGTGTCGTCATGCTCCTGGTACCGCTTGGCGAGCATGTACTCTTCCTGCGGCTGCAACATCGGAAAACGGCGGATTTCTTCCAGATAGCGGCTCAGGCCGCCTTCCCCGGAAACGATGCTTGGTAATGTCTGGGCCATGATAGCGCCCTCCCTCTTGAAGGATTTGCCCCCTGATTCAGGCAGGCATATGACACCGATGCCTCATCGCGCTCCGGTGTCAGACATGGTTATACAGGAACAAAGCGGGAAAAGCACCCATTTGTTCAACGCGAAACAGACTGTCACGCTAAAGTGAACAAACGAAGTCAAGTTTTCACAACTTGCGGAAACCCTCGATGATTTCGGCCATATCCCCTGGCAGCGGTGCCTCGAACCTCATGACCATATGGGTATCGGGATGACGAAATTCCAGTAGGCGTGCATGCAGGGCCTGTCGCGGCAGCGCCGCAACCTGCGACCTGAGCGGTTCGGGCAGCCGGTTGGCCTTGGTGCGGAAGGCGGTGCCGTAGTCGGGATCGCCAACGACCGGATGGCCGATATGGGCCATGTGCACGCGAATCTGGTGCGTGCGCCCGGTTTCCAGCCGGCATTCCACCAGCGCGGCCTCAACGCTGCGGTCATCGGCCTGCCCGTAGCGCTCCAGCACGGTGTAGTGCGTCACGGCGTGGCGCGCGTCGTCGCGGGTCCCGGGCACCACGGCGCGGCGTACACGGTCGGCGGCGCGGCCGAGCGGGGCGTCCACCGTTCCGGCCATGCGGGCGGGGATGTTCCAGACCAGCGCGACATAGGCGCGCTTCAGGTCGCCCTCGCGCCCATGGTCGGCAAAAGCCTCCGACAGCGCCTTGTGCGCCTTGTCGGTCTTGGCTGCGACCATGACACCGGACGTGTCCTTGTCGAGACGATGGACGATGCCGGGCCGCTTCACGCCGCCGATGCCCGAGAGGCTGTCGCCGCAATGGTGGATCAGCGCATTGACCAGCGTGCCCGTCCAGTTGCCGGCGCCCGGATGGACGACGAGGCCGGTCGGCTTGTTGATGACGATGAGCTGGTCGTCCTCGTAGAGGATGTCGAGCGCAATGTCCTCGCCCTGCGGCTCGGCCGGCTCCGGTTCGGGCATCTGCACCGTCACGCAGTCGGCCTCGGCCATCTTGCGCTTGGCCTCGGTGACAGCCATGCCATTGACCGAAACCGCACCCTGGCGGATGAGCGCCTGCACGCGATTGCGCGAAAAATCCGGGCCCAGTGCGGCGGCCAGCCATTGATCGAGGCGCGTGCCTGCGGCGTCGGCGCCGGCGCTGAGCTCTTTCATTCCGTGACCGGCTTCGCTATCAGGGTCGCTCATTGCGTCTCAACAATCCGGAACCGTTTCGATAATGGCATCGCCCAACCTGCACGACGAAGACGAAAAGCCGCTCGACCCCGCGGTCGAGAAGGTCCGCCGCAAGCTGGTGCGTTTCGTCGCCATCAATCTTGGCCTGCTGTTCATCGCCCTTATGGCCGTGCTTGGGGCGGTTGTCTACAAATCCGACATCTTCAGGTCCGAGACGCCGGTAGCCGGCAATACCCTCGTGCCTTCGCCGGCCGAAGGCGCCTTCCTGTCGGGCGAGGTCGCGCTGCCGGCCGGCGCGAAGGTCGTTTCGCAGTCACTGTCGGGCAACCGCATCTCGATCGAGGCGGAGCTTGCCGACGGCAGCCGTGCCATCTTCCTCTACGACTTCGCCGCGCGCCGCATGATCGGCCGTTTCGCGGTGACGCAGCAGTAAATGGCTCGCGGGCCGGGCGTGGTTGAAAAGCCACGTCGCCGGCCCGCCGTCCACATCCTTTGCACATGCCGCAAGAATCGCGGTTGCGTTTTGCGAAAGCCTCGCCTATATGGCGCAAGTCTTCCGCGCCCATCGTCTAGCGGTCAGGACGGCGCCCTCTCACGGCGCAAACAGGGGTTCGATTCCCCTTGGGCGTACCAATTATCTCAATGACTTAGCTGATTTGTGCAGTTTTCGATCAAATATCGGTCGAATATACACCTTCGCACAGCCGCACACAGTGGCGAACGCAGAGAGGTTTTCGCCTAGGATTCGCTCCCTGAATTCACGGCATCTGGTTGCTCTAACGGAGACGCGTAGAGACCAATCACGCAGCCGACTAGCTTGCTTTCAAGATAGCCGTCGTCGCTGAGGAACGGCCCTTCGCACCATCCCAGCATGGGACGCGTGTGAATCCCACCTTCAGGCAGCCTTACGGAAGTCGCCCGATCGAAAGCGTCGAGAAGAGCCTTCCCTCGCAAACCCGCGATGCTGCGAACACTCCATCCTCGACGAGGAATGGTGGGGTCCGTCCAGTTGAATTCGCATGCGACCGCCTCGCAGACGCTGCGCCGACCGCTGTTCCACTGGATCACGTAGGTTTCCAGATGGCGCACTTGCCTGTCGTTCGTGTCGACCACGACGAACTCCCCGGCCTGATATGCGGTACGGAGCAGTTGTCCGTGACGAGGTGTGCGATGCACCCTTCTGGAAGGTCGTCGAACATCATCAGCGCCCGATATTCGGGCTGAGGGATGGCGTGGGGGCGGGTCATGGCTGCACTGCCGCTCCAGCGAGCGCACTCACGCCCCTTCTTTGCCGCGGCGGCGGCGACTCGTATGTCGCCGGTCGCGGTCGCGGGAACTCACGGTTGCAACCGACAACTCGCCCGACCAGCCTCACCGATTCGTCGTTGATTTCCTTGCGGGCCATGTAGATCGGCCCGAAGTGAACCATTTCGTCGGGGCTCCCGCGCTTACAGAAGCGGCCATTGCCGTCATGCCCGCAAGTCTCATAGCGCGTCATAAAGGCATTGCCGCCGTTGAACTTTATGACAGCGAGACAGCCTTCCTCCAACGGAGCATTCGGGTCGACCCTCAGCAGCTCGGTAGCATACTGCGTGGACATCCACGAACCGCCGATGATGTCGGTGTAGGCCAGCAAATCAAATGTGGACTTGCTTGCTCGGTCGGGCGCGAGCGCAATTGCGATGGGACCTTTGTCTGTCTCATCCCGCAGGATGTAGGGGGGTGCCGCTCATGCCGCACCTCCTTTCATATGCCGCTCACCACCCTTCGCTCGCCACCCGGCGCCCACACGCTCATGCTCGATAGAGCAGGGTACCTGATTGTCGACATGGGTCATGATGATCACCATGCCGGAATCGACCTTGTCGAGGTCGCGAATGTAGATTGGAGCGTCTGGCCACTTCTCCCGGTAGGCGAGCTTGATTTCCTCGATCGCGGCCTCGATACGCTCGTCTGGAGACAGCAACTGCTGCGGTTCCATCACCTTGTCGATGAAGGCTGACAGCTGGGCTTGCCGCGCCAATGAGGCACTGCGGTCAATTGCGGGCAAGCCTTCGGCTTTCGCCCGCGTGGCGTCGTTCGTCATGATGGTTCTCCCGAATAGGATGGTTGATTGAGCGGTGGTAGAGCGACTGCCGTCCGGTGATTTGTCAGGAAGAGCGCCTGCGGCGTTCCCAATCGGCGTAAGCCGTCGTACCGGTCACATCGTCGGCCAGCAGCGGCCCGTCATCCTTTCCATAGTTCCGATGCGTGTAGAGGCGGGCGTCTTCAGTCGTTCCAGCGCCTTTGGAAGCGTAGACCATGACCAGATGGTAGTGCGGATCGCCATCCACGAATCCACCACCAATGTACCGCTGGACGTGATGAAGGCCGGCTTTCACCTGCACCTGCCAATCAGGGTATTTCTCCCGCATCGCGGCCTCGATTGCGGCTGCCGCTGCCTCGATTCTCTCGTCAGGCGACAGGTGGATAGTATCCGCGATAGCCGGTGCGGCGATGGTTGCTCCTGCTGCACCAACGGCAGCCGTGTTGCACAGGAACAAGCGACGAGTGAGCTTTTCCATCACGCGGCCCTCTTTTGATTGTCCTGAGGCTGCGCGCGCTCCAATGCAACAAGGAGGTCGGACGCTATGCTCTCAGCAAGCTCCATGACGTTGGAAAGACTGCCCGTCAGCTTGTCGCGGTATGGACCGTCGCCCACGTTATCGAGGGAACGAGCGGCCTGCTCGCAGACGGCAAGCAGCGCGCAAAGCTGATAGCTGCGTTGGATGATGATGGGCTCGCCGAGGTAATCGATGGTAGCGAAGTCTTTCGTGTCCGGCATGGTGTTTCCTCAGAAATGTGAATACGATACCTGAGGTATTAGGCACGGCCATTGCATCGCTGTCAATACCTGAGGTATTATATAGTTCCTGAGGGTCTAAATTTTCATGTCGATTTCGAGCGAACAGATACGAGCGGCGAGAGCCTTGCTCCGGTGGGATCAGAAGGACCTGGCTGTGGCTTCGAAGGTTTCACTACCTTCGGTCAAACGGCTGGAATCTCAGCCTGGCGCGTTGGCTGCTCAGCCCCGAACAATAGATGCGCTCGTGGCGGCACTGGAGGCTGGTGGTATCGTTTTTGTTGCCGAGAATGGCGATGGCCCCGGAGTCCGTCTCCGCAAGAAGGCGGCCCTATAGTTTTGGATCGGTCTTAACTCGAGCGGACACCTTCCGGGCCTTCTTCCGAGCAGGAGGCTTTGATTTATTCGCCTGACGACGTGCGCGCTCGGCTTCTGCGAAGCGCTTCCGTGCTTCCTCTCGAATTCTCTCAAATGCATTGACGCCGTCCATCATCTCAGATCGGCCGCGCCGCTCTTGCATGTTTTGGCCCACCAAACGAGAGGCAGCCACTTGAAGAGCACCGCTAACAATAGTCTTGCGGGCATCTTCACGCTCCCATGCTTCGTCATAGGTCACATTCGTGTCGTCATGCCCGATCGATAATATCTGTTCGACTTCCCAACTGGCAGGCCAGTGCCCGACTTTGTCATGATATCGCTCGAAAGCCTCAATCACGGCAACGCACTGTTTGCCAAATTCATATGATTTTCCAGCACCTCGAACGACGCGGATAATATTGGCGGCCAATTCCCGAAGCGGCCATTCGATCTCCCGTTTGGCCCACTCCCTATCAATGTCGGTTTGGCTATTCTCGACCGCTAGCCGCAAATGGGACTTTCGATCCTGCTCGTCCGCCATTCCTTTGCCTCCCAAGCGGTGATGACCATAAATCGTCACGGCCGGTATCGTCCACCACAGACTTCCATGCGAGTACGAAGTGGCTAAGTGTGCAGATGGGCACGGCCGCGTTGTCAATATGCCGTTCACCTCAGTGCAAATCTTGGGTTGCAGCCAAGCAATATTCGCGGCTTACTGCGGCCGGGTATATGGCAGGTGCTTGGGGTTATGATGTCGATGAAATGGACGGCGCTTTCTGTCGTCTTCATGGCAGTGGCTATTGGGGGTGGGGCGGGTAGTGCTGTCGCGGATGATGTTTCCAGTTCCGGAACAGGATTTTTCGTCAACGATCAGGGCTGGGTGGTAACCAACGCCCATGTTGTGGAGGGTTGTACGAGCATCAGCGTTCCCCAGATGGGAACTGGCGACGCCCTGGCGGTCGATAAGCAGAATGACCTCGCCGCTTTCAGACTCTCATCCGACATTGGCAAGCCGCATCTACCGTTGCGACGTTCCCAGCCAAGACTTGGCGAAGATATCGCAGCTTATGGGTTTCCACTCGATGGCATCCTGTCTGACTCCATCAAGGTCACCACGGGTAATATCAATTCGCTGGTGGGGATGGAAAACGACAACCACCACGACGTGCAATCGTTATGGAAACAGCGTGACGTGCAATAGCTATTGAGTAAATGAACTGTCTAAATTCAGGCGCGCGGTGTTTCACCCACATGTCGGATAGCGCCTACCGCTTCGTCTGTATCGCTTCCAGCTTCTCCAAACGTTCCAGAAGCTCGCCCGTCTCGATGGCCTTACGCTGGGCTTCTATGAGCGCTGACAGCGACTGCGCCTCGGCAGGGGCAATCTGACCGTTCGGTGCAGGAGTGGGCGCTGATGCGGGCATGCCCCTGCCGAGGATGCCACCCATCTGCTGAGGGCGACCAGCGGCAATCGGGCCGAACTGCTGGCGCGGCTGCTTCATCCACTCGCTCAGATTCGGAACAGTGTAATTGGTGAGGAAGAAACTCATCAGGCCGCCCTCTTGCTCATGGCAGCAAGTGCCGCCTGCCTGTCCGTCACTGCGAAACCGTGTCCGCTCGGATGCGCTTCGATACCCGGAAGCTTTCCGGCGCGTGCATCGGTCACAATGCCGCCAATACCCCGGCACTCGCTCCTATAGAGCTGCCAGAGCTGCATCAGCGTGATCGGGGGCGCGTAGATAGCCATGATTAAGCTGCCACCCTCCGGGCGGTATCCGACGCCACGCTGCGCAGCAGGTCGGAAAGGGACACGCCACGAATACGGGCAAGCTCTGCCAGGCAACGCTTTTCATCGCACGCCACCCGCACCTGAATCGTTTCGCTCATCGCTTCGGAAAACCGCATGGCTGCCTCCAATTCATTTCCACGATAATAGCACGGTCACAATCCCGATGTAATGACAAATATATATCAATAACAATGACTTACGATGAGTTTTCCTGTGTGTGGCATCGTTCGCGCATGTACGCCATCGGCTTACGCGCCCTTGACATACAGTCAGCTATTAGCTTACATGCAGCATGATCAAGTCGTTCAAGAGCAAGGCGCTGGCAGACCTTTTTCAAACGGGCAAGACCGCGAAGATCGATGCCAAAATGCATAAGCGCATTCTCGTCCGACTCGACCGTCTGGAGGCCGCTGAGAGCCCGGAAGACATGAACCTTCCCGGTTTTGACTTTCACGGGCTTAACGGCTTCAACCCGGCCCGCTACACTGTTCACGTGAATGGGCCGTGGTGCATTACATTCGAATTCGACGGAAAAGACGCCGCTCACGTCGATTTCGAGCAATACCACTGAGCAAGGCGCAGATTGGAGAAGTTCGCTTCATGACCGTGTATGAGACGAAGCGCCCCATCGAGCGCTGCCCCTCCCATCCGGGCGCGCTGCTTGACGACATTATTCCGGCAACCGGAAAGACCAAGGTCGAAATCGCAGAGCTTCTCGGCATTTCCCGCCAGCAGCTTTATGACATCATTCGAGAGAAGAAGCCTGTTTCTCCCAATGTAGCGGCTAGGCTTGGGAAGCTTTTCGGAGACGGCCCCGCCGTGTGGCTGCGCATGCAGGCGGCTTACGATGCATGGCATGCAGAGCACGAAGTTGACGTGAGTGGCATCCCGACGCTTCACGCCGCCTGATTAAACCAACACCCGAAAAGCTTAATCTCGGGCTGGTGGTTTATAGTTCGGTATAAGGACGGGCCGGACTATGCTACTCGCTTCCCCCCTGCTGGGCGAAGGGCTTTGGTGGTTCAGAGTGATGTGCACCTGGCGGGTTTGTCGTGATCCGTTGCGCTACATTCGTTCTGGCGCGGGGAAAAAGCGATAAGGCGAATGATGGTGATATCGCCATTATCGGGATCGAGGCCGTCCGCTGCTGTCAGCGCCCGCGCCTCGGCTTCTTCCTCGTCGCTGGCGACAATGCGAACAACACGTTTCGGCCTGGCGCTCGGGTCCGGGAATGCCGCCTCCAGTTTGTCGAGCCGGCTGTTCAGCGGTCCTTTCATTGGCCTTCTCCATTCAAAAGCATCAACGCATGCTCATGCGCATGCAGATGACCACGCCAGACAGATCGAACACCCGCAACAGTCGTGATGACGCAGACAGGGCCGGGAACACAGTTCAAAACGGCATCCTCAAACAAGGTTTCGGCCTCGTTCGCGTCGGACGCTTCAATCTCGATTTGCGGAGGGATGAAAGCGAATGCTGCCTCCATGCGTCCAATTCGCCGGGAAAGGGTCATTTGGGAGTCAGCCTTTCTTCGAGCGCGGCAACACGCGCCGCCAGGTCGTTTGTCTCAATCGCCTTCCGGTGGGCATCCAGAAGACCGACGATAAGCGCCCCCTCGTCGGGAGAGATTTCACCATCGGCAACTTGCCGGTTCACTCCGGCCACGGCTGCCGGCAAGTCTTCAGCTTTCGTGATTTCCGGAAGATCGAAGGAAAGCCGCGCGCCTTTTCGAGCGGGCCACACGCGGTCGAGGATAGATCGTGCAGCCACTGCATCGCCTTCCTTGGCCTTGTCGATCATCGCTTGAACGATGGCTTCCACCTCGCCCTCCGCCAGGGCTTCAAGCGCCATGATGTGCCGGGATTTCGATCCTTTCGGCCTGCCATTTGGATTGCCTGACCTGCCCGGCTGAAATCTGCCGCCCACTGTTCACGCTCCTGAAATTACAGTCAGTGCCGGCTCACGCCGCATTCCGTGAGACCAGCACCAACAGCAGCGCCGAGAATATCGATAGCCTTGGCAATCATGTCCTGCCCCATCGCGTGATACAGCCCCGCGATGTTTTGCGGATCGCTGCGCTCCTGAAGATGAAAGGCGGCTTCCTGGCACCCACGGGCAAGCACAAGCAGATCAAGCAAATCCACCTCGTCCGGCGGTGCGGTAAGCGCCGTAGCCATGACACCGAATATCTCATCATCATGAGCGGGCTCGGCAACGCTCGCGACAATGCGCGCATTCACCGCGTCCATGACATCGGCCAAGGTAGGGATATTCGATGCCGCTCTATTCATTCTCCGCCCCCATCGTTGCCGCCACCCTCGCCGCCCGGCTGTAATGCGTGGCGAGCATCTTCCATATTCCCTGATCGGGACGCGACTGGCTCTTGGACAGCAACATCCTGGCCACGCCGGGATGAAGCAGCGCGTCGGCAACCAGGTCGTCAACGGTTTCGAGCCCTGCCCGTCGCATGGCGGAAACCGCCTGCCCGCCCATGACACCGGCCATGGAGGCCAGCGGCCCGCTGAGATAGGCCCCGGCACCCGCGCCCACAACGGACAGCAAGCGACCGAAATTCGACATGCTGCGATTGCCGGCCGCAATCATATCCTGCGCGGTGTTCGATCCGCCGGGGATACGCACGCCGGCAGTTGAACGATTTGCACGCTGGAGGTCGGCCGCTATCGTCTCCATAAGGGTAACGTCGCCTTCCGCAAACCCGGCCGCCCTGAGGGCTTGCTTGTTCTGTCTGATGAAGCTTTGGAACTGATCGGACCTGATGCCGGCCTGCCCGCTGGTGGCAACCTCGGTATTCCCGACAAAGCGCTTCATCATGTAATCGACGGTCGCCTTCATCAGACCTTCAGCCGCGTCCTTGTCGCCACGGACTGCGGCTCGGATGCGCGCCATCTGCTGAAGGCTGTCATTGCGGCCATAGACGCTTCCGACCGTGTTCACGATATCGGCAGGATCATCGACGTTCAGCAGCGCGCCAAGCTTGCCCTTTTGGGCTTCGGCAAGACGAACCTTGCGGGCCGCGACAACCTCGCCAACCACCTCCGATGCCCGCGAGGCATCCCCCAGTTTCGCGTTCAGTTCGGGGAAGGCTTTCAATGCCTCCTGATGCCGCCTGCGCCACGCGGCAAGCCGTGAAGGATTGATCGTGCCATCCTGGTCCATTGCCGCAGCCCGGACGCGATCCACCGCATATTCCTGAACGCTGCGCAGTGCCTGCTCATCCCCGACAGCGGCACGGAAATTCCTGATCGCCTCGGGGCTGGACGACCCGGCATGAAAAATGCGCTCCGGCACCACCGCTGAGGGCATGTCATAGGGCGATGTCGTACCGAGGCGGCGGCGGATCGGACCAAGGGTGCGATTATCGAAGGTTTCGACGCGGCTCCGGGTGGCGTCCCGCGCGTCCCTCAGCCGTCCGAGGGCGGCTTCATCGAAGTTTGGCCGGAGAGCATCGCCCGGTAGTCCCGGATTGCTCGGAGGATTTCTATATCCCCCTCGCGTTTGGCTCGCTGTTCCGCGTGGGCTAGAAAAGGCAACCGATCCGGTTCCTCCATACGCTCCAATGCCTCCTGCATCAGAAGCCCGGGCCTGCGCTTGTCGTTGGAGCCAATCATCCTGCCACTGCTGGATACGGTACGCGGCCGTTTGGTCCGGTGCCAATACGCCATTCGCAACCGCTTCCGCCTCCTGAGCGACCTTGCCGGCAATCGCCGTCTCAAGGTCATTCTCAATCGCCAGATTGAGTTGCGTCATGCGACGATAGGCGGGGCTTTCGCCGTTCGCAAGTCTTTCAGCCCGCATTTCGGCCTTAACGCGGCTCTGAAGGGCCGTCAGTTCGCCAAACGGCACCACATCGTCATACTGCCGAAGAACCGCGTGCACGGCTTCCTCTTCGCCGCCCATAGGCTTTGCCGAGCGAGGCAATTCCTCGATGATCGAACGGGACGCCGCCTTTGTGCTGCCAGCGCGCAGCGCAAGAGTGCCATCGGGATCAACAGCGCTCCATAGCGCGCGCTCCTTCTCCTTGGCGACGGACCTCGCCCCCTCCAGTGCCTGCCGCATGGCAGTGCCGGAAGCTTCAGGGGACGCGCCCGTTCCAATGGCTGCCGCCCGACCTTGAGCCGCCTGCGTTGCCGCGTCGATGGCAGTCTGTGTTTCACTGTCGATCCGGGCGAGATGGTCGCGTACGGCCCTTGTTACCGCCTCGGGCGCTCCTTTCTCCTGAATGTTACCAAGGGCGCTGATGCGAGCGGCATTCTGATCAGCGCGGCGCTGGGCGAACAGGTCCGGCCTGCGCGCAGCCGCGCCGCGCTCCAGACTGCCAAGGCCGAGGTCTCCCGTCGCTTGGAAGGTCGTGGGCTCGGAGCCGGTAACAAGGGCGTCAGCGCCATTATCCAGTACCTGACGCACCGCAGACGGATCATTGGCACCTTCCATAAGCCGATTCCCCGCCAGCCTCTGCCGACCGGCTTCCGTCATCGGTGCAATGAAATCGCCTGCCGCGTCCCACGCTGCACGGCCGAGCGTCGGAGCCGCCGCCAATCCGGCCCCAAGGACGCCGCCGCCAAGACCGCCGAGAACAGCGGCAAGAGGCGCATATCGTTCCGAGGCAAACTCACTCGCGCCACTCGCGCCAGCCCCGGCCCCGCTTCCCGCCACAAGTTCCTTGCCGGCCGCCGCAACACTACCCGGCTTGCCGACGAACCGGGAGGCTGCTTCCAGTGCTTTGCCGCCAAGCGCGCGTGAAGCGCCGCCTACCGCGACCTGCGGAGCGACGGTATAGCCGACACCTTCCCCGGCGCCCCGCGCTAGGCGCTCGCCAAAGGTGGTGGCTTCTGTGTTGTCGGGATCGAGAACGGGGTGAATCTGGCCCAGATGCGACTTGATCCACTCCTTGCCCATAAAGCTGTCGGGCGGAAGGTGGCCGACATCGGAGCCGGTTGCGGCATTGAAGCCTGAAATGCCGAGATTGATTGCCCCGCGTGCCAAATCAACGGGAGCACCGACGGTGGTGTAGATCGCATCGTTGACACCAGCCGTGGCGTTCAGGGCGAGGCCGCCGCGCGGCGCTTCCTCAGACGAGAGAATTTCGAAGCCCGGCGGAGGCGGCGGAATTGCTCCCGCATCGGAACTATCCATCAGCATGAATCCGGGCGGCGGAGGGGGGATCTGCTGCTTGTTCATTGTGCTGGCCCCCATTGCGTTCCGTTCCATTCGAGAATTTCGCCCGTTTTCGGATTTCGCGCCCGCGTTCGGCCCGTTGTGGTGCCTGCCCCACGGAATACCTCGTCCGAGAAAAGCGGATTGGCCGCCGCCCACTTGCGAATGGCCTGGTTAAAGCCGCTATCCAACCGCCCGTTTTCCTCTACGTACTGGTCAGCAAGGCGGGCGATATCGATCTTGCGACCTTCCATGGCCCGGTAAGCCTGAAGCATGCGCTTGTTGCCTTCCGGGGTTCGGTCGATGCCGATCTGCGAATCCTTGAGGAATTTGATATCGCGGTCGGACAGAGCGCCAGGCATGCCCATACCGCCATCAGGAGAGCGCATCAGCAGGGCCATGCGGTTCTGAATGGACCGTATCAATTCGCCGCCTGCCATTTTCTCGGGGTCCGTGTCGAGGCCCATGGCAGACCCAAGCTGCCGCAAATTCAACTCAGCCTCGGCACCAAAGCCGGTACGAACGCCGCTGTTCAGTGCCTGTTCGGCAAGGTCGTACATGCCCATCATCTGTTGGGCATTCATGGCTCCCGATGAAATGTCATCGTAGCGTTTGGCGAACAGCTTGGCGCTTTCCTGATCCCACGCCTTTTCGCCGGGATTGACGTTGACGTTCGTCGCGCCGGCTTGCGCAATGCGGGCCTTCTGCGCCTCTGCCTCGGGCGAAAGCGTATCGGATTCCACGCCGCCCAAAACATTGTATCGGCTGGGGTTTCGCTTATCGTAATATATCTTGACCCGCTTGCCGGTGGCGGGGTCGAACATTTCGCCCATGTCCCACTGCGGATCATTGCCCTTGAACGCTTCCGCGATATAGGATTTCAATCCATCCGGATTGGCGATCAACACGTTTGCCGCTTCATCTGACATGCCGCGCTTTTTCAGCCAATCGAACGTGACGTTCTGCCTCTCCTTGACGGTGCGGCGCTCCTGCTGGTCCTGACGCGCGGCCATGAGGCCCATGCCAAGCTGCTGGTTGCGCGGGTCGAGCATGGCGATGGCCGGCCCGAGCGCAGACAGGAAATCGCCCATGCCGCCACCGGAGCGCGGCGCTGCCTGTTGCGGCATCGGCTGTGGCTGCGGTGCCGGGTTGCCCTGCATCGGCTGCGGTTGCGTCTGCTGGGTCCGCATTGGCTGGATGGAGCCGCCCTGTAGCGGCTGCCTGTCTGCACCGTGAATCATGTCGATCAACCCGGCATTTCCGGGCAGAGATTGAACGGGAGTGTTCTGTTGCGGCAAAGCGGGAGCCTGTCTGCCGCCAGCATTGCCGGTGAGCATACCTTGAAGCAGTTCGATCAAGCCCGCCATTGAGTTTCCTTCCTCATTGCCGCCAGCGCGGCTTTCTGATCCTTCACAACGAAGCCAATCCCGCTGGGCATGGGCTCGACACCGGGTAGGCGGCCGGCGCGTGCTTCGGCCACGATACCGCCAATGGCGCGGCATTCACGCCGGTTAAGCCGCCAAAGCTGCATGAGGGTCATGGGAGGTGCGACGACGTAGCTCACGCGGCAATCCTCCGGGCTGCTTCGGTGGCGGCTTCGCGAATGTATTGGGAAAGGGTCAGCCCGCGCTTTGCCGCTGCCGCGAGAAGCGTCCGCTTCTCGTCGTCGGAAATGCGAAGCCGGATATTGTTGATCATCGCGGCGCTGAAGCGCATCGGTCGGTCTCCTGCAGCAAACACAGGAGAAATCTATCAGCGTGGCCTATTGCTGGCGTTCCGCATTATCGGCAATGTGCGGCAGAATCCGCACGGCACAATCAGTAAGGCAGATCAGTCATTCACAGTGCACCGAAAATTCAGCCACCGGGCGTGCCTGTCATTATCAGCAAGTGGGCACCCCACGAAGACTTCCCTGTATTTCCTATCGGCTCCAAGCCGAAGCGAATGCTCATTTCTCCGGAAGAGCTCAGTGAGCCATTCCTTATTCCCAACCACGCCTACCTATTTAAGACAGCGATAGGGTGGCAGGCCCATCAGGTATGGTCCGAGGTTATTAGCTACCGCATCGGAGCAGCGCTCGGCCTCCCTGTTCCGCCTTGTTTCATCGCAGTGGACGAAGCATCCGGCGAATCCGGCGTGTTGGTGGAATTTTTTTACGGGTATCCAGGAGAGCCGTCACCGGCCCGCCTGGTTCACGGCGCAGACGTTATGACGCGCATTCTATCTGACAAGAAACGTGGTCGGCCTCACGCAATTCGAACAAACTTGATGGTTTCTCGGTATTTCGTTGGCGCTGATAGAAGTCTTGAATGGTGGGCCGTTGCCTTGGCGTTCGATGCTCTTATCGGCAACACGGATCGCCACCCGGAGAACTGGGGTTTTCTGGTTCGGCGCGACCATTCGGGGCACAATGAATTCGAAATGGCCCCACTCTTCGACAATGGAACGAGTCTTGGCTATGAAATGCCGGAGGCCAAACTAGGCAATGTGATTGGACCAAGTCGCCTGCAATACTATATCGGCAAGGGCAGGCATCACTGCGGATGGGATTTCGGTAGCGATGGCCCAACTCCACACTTCGATCTTTGTCGTAGGCTGCACGAAGCGCATGAAAGCGCTGGTACTTTCATGAAAAGTGTGATTCGATTCGAAATGGCGCAAATCGAAGAAATCGTGAACGAATGTACCCGATTCGAAATTGCGACTCCGTTTTCCGATCTGCGTGCAGAATTCGTGACCGCCTTGGTTGGCGCTCGCAGGAGTCTGTTGCAATCGATGCTAGGTGAGTGAAATGGAAAATTGGATCAATCATGTTTCTGAGCCCAAGAGGCTTGTTCTGGCGTGGCAAGCCCCGGATCACATGGGAGACCGTTTTCGTTGGGCTGTGGCTGTGATTGAACGGCACGGCGGTGATTGTAGCCTTCGCTATCTCGTTCCTGGTGCGGAGTTTGAAAAGTTCAATCAAGGCAAGACGTTTGAACGGCTAGCGTCGCTTGGATATGCCGGCTATCCAGCATTTACGCTTCGACGCGCAATACATACAGAAGAGGTTATCCCGACCCTGATGCGCCGGTTGCCGCCTCGGAACCGAGCGGATTTCGACCAGTATATGCGGCAATTTCGCTTTTCAATTGATGTCAATCCGTCTGATTTTGCTCTTCTTGGCAATACGGAAGCTAAGCTCCCCAGTGACGGATTCTCACTTGTTGATCCATTGGATCCTGACACGCGTGCATGCGAATTGCTGCTCGAAATTGCTGGGTATCGGTATTATGTCAAGGACACCCCAATCGGAGTCAATGTTGGCCATCCGATAGAACTTCGGCCGGAGCCAGGTAATCCGTTTGATCCAAATGCAGTAAGTGTAAATTTGGGTGATCGGAAAATTGGAAACATCAATCGACTACAAGCGCCGACTTTCCTGCATTGGTTAGCGGAACGGACAGTTACCGGATCTATTCAAAAGTTGAATGGCAAGCCAGATCATCCGCGCGCTTTTGTTTTCATTCGAGTAGTGCCCGCTTCCAAGAAAATGGCTGCCTGATCTTAAAGCCCCCTCCCTCGGGGGGCTTGCTGATACGTCATCGACTTCGTCCGCGGGAAAGCGGAATTTGAGGCTGTTGTTTGTCTGTACAGCTCAAGGGCAAAACAGTCACCTGCTGCAACGATTCCGAGCCCAACTGGATCGACCCGCCAGGGCGCTTTCGAATGGAGCTGTTTCCCGATTCCGTAGCGCCTGCACCAGCGGGCGACGGTATCGGGTGACACTCCCGCGATGCCGGCTGCTTGCTTCAGGGTGAGTGGCTTTAAGTTCTCGGCCTCATCCATTGTCGGTCTCCAAAGGTGCATCACATCAATCACAAAATCACAAAGTCACATTGCGGGCGGCTGAAGTCCCTCTATTCCGGGCCTTTCGACTCCCTTGTGATGTTGTGATCGTTGTGATGGGGCTCTTCCTTGTGATCGGTATTTTCGGGGTGCACGTACCGACCACGACCGGCTCTCCGGATTGCGTCCGCCTTCACCATGCTCACTAGAAGCTGGCGAACGTTCTGGTTTGGCATGCGGGTGGCGTCAGCAATTTCGGACGGCGACATTGGCTCGCCGGCCTCCTGGAGGGCATCAAGGATTAACTGCCGCTCCGAGGTCATCCGAACCTTCGCGGCATCGCCCTGAATGCTCCAGATGCCCGCCGTGAAGGTCATGGCGGTTTCTTTCTCGTCCACATCACGACCACGGACGTAGAGCGTGACGCCGTTGCCATCGCGATCCAGCACCAGCGTAGTATCCGCGCATGCCGATAGGCCGTTCGACCCGGAAAGAGCTTCCAGCGGATCATCGGCCCCGCCCTTCTTCGTATGGTGAAGGCCGAGAACGGCAATGCCATGCTGCGTCGCCCAACTCTGGAGCGGCGACCAAATGCTATAATCGTTCTCGTAGGCGTTGCGGGTGGCGGTGCCGGCCGGCTTGATGCGCTGGAGCACGTCTATGACGACAAGGCGGGGATTGAGCACCGACCGACGCCAATCATCCAGGCAGTCAATCAATCCCTTATCGAGCAACGGAACGTCGGTCGCCCATTCCAGCCGAGACAGATCGGGCCTGCCTCGTTCATGGGGGAACAGGGTATCGACCCGGCGCTGGATACGGCGCTCGCCGTTCTCCATGTCGATATAGAGAACATCGCCCTGTTCACATTCGATTGCGCCCATGGCAACGCCACCGCAAGCGACAGCAAGGGATATGTCGATCGCCAGCCAGGTCTTTCCGAGCTTCTGACGGCCAGCCAGCACCGAGAAGCCTTCCGGCAGATAGCTTTCGACAATCCAACGGATCGGATCGAAATGTTTCGCCATCAGCGTCGTGGTGTTGGTGCGGACAAATCGTGGCTTCCTGGCTGGCTTGTCTCCGGCCATGATGCCATCAAGAGGCACCACGGTTGCACCAGCGGCGCGCAAACGGTCTTCGGGGGAAAGATAAGCGTCCATCAGGCGGCTTTCCTTTCCACCAGATTGTTGAAGTCCGAACCGATGCGCGGCGGGAGCCAGACCGACGCATCCCGACCATTGACCATCCAGCGGACGGCGCATGCCTGTGCGGCCTCATTCCCCGCCTGATGCAGCCGGCCGCCATGCAGCTTGGGCAGATCGTTGTTGGCGAAGATTGCCAGCGTCTCGATGCCGGCCAGCACCGGGAATGCCTTCATGGCTCCGCTGGTCATCGTGGCCCATATGGGGGAGATACCGAAGTTGCCGAGAACGGTCAGCGCATCCTCGATACCTTCCGCGATGTTCAGGCGGGTCGTCACGTCCTCATCAGGTGTGAGCTTCACGACGGCACCGCCAGAAGGCCCCAGCATCTTTTTAGCGCTCGCCAGCCCCGCTACCTTGGCCTTGCCGGAGCCGTCCGATTGCAGGGCCGTGCGGTGCACTCCCTGAAACAAGTTCGTCTCGGCATTCACCATCGCGGAAAGCATGGACGGGAGGCGGACGGTTTCGCCGCTCCCCAGCCGGAAGGGGCAAGCAGGATGAAAGCGCAGCGCCTCACCGGTGTACAGGTCGCCGGGAACATCGATGCCACGAGCGTGCAGGTAGATTTCGGCTGGGGTGCAGCCGATGGCCTTCGCCTCCTGCCACAAGGACGCCGCGAATTCGACGCGCTTGCCTGTGTCCGGCTCCTGATGGGGAACGAGGGAAGGACGCCGCGACGGGCCTTCCTGTCGGCGCGGCTCGAACGATCCAAAGCCAAGCAGGTATCGAACATGGTCACGACAGGCGGCGAAATCGTCGCCTGCAAAGCTGTTGACCAAGAAGCCATCAGGGGCAGTGTCATCGAAGGTGACGCTCAGGCTACGATCCTTCCGACCATGGCCGGGACCGGGACAGGTCACGCATGCGCGGCCAGCAACATCCCCGCCGAGCGCCCTTGCTGCGGATTGGAGGTTCATATCGCACCTCCCGTCCGGTCGCGGACTTTCCCGCCGAAATCAAGAGCGAGAAGATTGGCCTGCCGGACCGCCTCAGCATGATCGGTGCTGTCCCACATGCTGATGCGGGTGCCATCATCCTCGATCACATCGACATAGTAGAGGAAGCGCCCGATATTGGTCAGGACAGGCCGTGTGCCGTTTGCGTCGATCACTGTTTCCGACTGCACCGTACCGCCGTTGATTTCGACACCGATGAAATTCGGGAAGGGAATAATGGCCATCAGGCGGCCCTCCCCATCTCCTGAAGGATCGTCACCGTAGAATGGAGGACGTAGCGAGCATGGGTGCCGGCGAAGGGGCCGCCGTGATCCTCATGCACGGTTTCGATGATGAAACCCATTCCGCGCAGCTTGTAGACATAATGGCTCCAGCGCGGGCCGGGATGGTCAATCGGGGTGCAGCCCCGCTTGCCGGCATCCAACAGATTCTTGAGAGCCCAGGCATCGCGGCCCACCACTTCGTGGGTGCCGCCGTCAGGCTCAATCTTGGCAATGAGGCGAAGTTTGTCAGCCATAGGTGCTATCCTTTGATGTCCGCGAGTTCGCAGACCAGTCGGGCAGTGGAAATGGAAAGGCGGAGGCGGCTCGCGATGATCGAGGCGGCCAAATCCGTTGCGGAGCGAGGCGAGGTTTGGTAGTCCTTGGCCGCTACAGCTTTTGAGACTACCGATCCGCCGTTCCTGACGTTTGAGCCCGTCAGGGGCGGCGTTTCACAATGGAAGGGCATGCCGGCCGCCTCACGATGCCGCCGGAAGGTTTTCGACATAGCGCTTCAAATCCTCGACAAGGATCAGCGTGCGCTTGCCGCTCTTGCGAGGGGTGAGCTTCTTTTCCTTGAAAAGATTGTAGAGCGAAGAACGCCCGATGCCGGTCATCTCGACCGCTTCGGGGACGGTTACAGTCAACTTGGTCATTTCTGTTTCTCCGATGGACGCACCGGAACGCAACACGGTGCATGCGGAGAAATTGGACGGAGATGCCGCCTAATTCTGTAATATAAAATTCAGCGGAATAATTTGTTATAAAACCTACTTGGTGTCCCTTCGCTCTCGTCCCGTAGCCTTACGGGCCTTCGAAATCCTATTGGCCTGCACCTGAAGCTTTGATGCGAACAATCCGCTTGCATCCCCCTCCTGGTATCCCCTGTGGTTCAGCCACATCTTTAGAAAAGCCCTATCCGACAACGGTTTATTGCCTGCGGCAGCGCGTTCCGCGTTTAATTCGTCCAGATACTCAATCACCTTGATTGCCGCGTCGTCTCGATTAGCCCCCACAATCAAATCTAAGAGGCTGTTGCCTGTCGATGCTCGCTTCTTCGGTGCTCCACGTTTCTTAGGCTCTCTTAATTCTGGATGATCTATGGCTGCTTGCCGCAAAACCTCATCACGCCAATCAAGGCCACCGACATAGATGTTTCGCTTGTTGGCGAAAGCCATCAGGCGCTTGTCAAAATCATTCGTCCCAAGGGTGACAAAGAGTCGATTTAGGTCAGGCGGCCAAAGGCCATGATCACCGATATTAGCCGCCTGCGCCCATTTTGGAGGAATCCCCACTACAGTGGTAGTACTGACCTTTTGGCTACCATCCATGTCGCGCACCTCTGCGATTGCACCGTGAAGGGCCGCAGGGAAACCGGGAGGTGCACCCCGGCTTGTCGGCTGGCCGGCCTATCCCTGCGGGTCTGCTATCCGTTGCCCGCCTTCAGCTTCACGACTTTCGAGCGTTCGGTATCGACAAGCGGCACCACGGCGGCGGCAGTCAAATCGTCCAGCGCGTTGACGATGGCAGACGCATAGTGCCGCTCAATCATCTTGTCGGATGTATCATGAAGCTGCGCCACCAAACGCACCGGCAGGGCTGCCCGGAGGCCGCGCACAATGGAGGAATGGCGCAAGGCATAAGGAACGGTATCGGTGGGCAAACCGGCTTGCTTGATGATCAATGCCCATGGCCGGGTGATTTCGGCCGGAGTTTTCCAACCACCACGGGTATCGCGCACCCAAACCGGCTTGGCACCATGTGCAGGTCTTTCCTGCCTATGTCGCCAGCGTTCCAGCAGCGGATCGGCCGGCCTGCGACCCGCCACGACTGGTCGCAGTGTGTCGATGACATCTGCGCCAACCCTGACGCCGATATGAGTTGCGCGCTTTTGGCCTCTCCCCTTCCGGGAAGTGGGGATCATCAGCCGAAGTTGCCCGGCTTGTACGTCGCCTACCTGAAGGCGGCGTACCTGTGAAAATCTGGCTCCCGTCGCGGCCAGAACAACTACCATTCGAAATAGGTCCCCGTTCCAGTCGTCGGCATCGTCCACCGCTTTTGCGGCGTCGATGATGCGCCGGATATCTGCATCGGGGAGCGCCGCGCCGTCGCGGGCTGCGGTCGATTCGGCTTCTCCAGTCTTCAGCCCAAGCTTTACCGTGTTGAGATATGCGGGCGGCAGTCGCTTCAAGACCTTGGGCGACACACCATTTAGCGCGGCGCGAAAATCATTGACGATGCGTCGAACCGTGGAACTGGCAAGCGTTTCAGGCAAGCTCGCGCGCCATTCCGCCAAATCTTCATCCGAGACGGTATCAAGGCGCTTATCCGCCAGCGAGTTGGAAAGAACATGCAGGGTAAGCCGTCCTTTGGCGTCGTTGGGGCGTGCGCCGTCCTGCTTTTGCGCCCTAGTCTTGCGGGCGGCAACATAGGCGTCAACGGTCTCCCGAACGGTCGGGATCGGTTCCTTTCCAGCCTCTCTCGCTCTATGGCGCTCCTGTTCGACGTGCCGGGCGGCCTTCGACTTGGCTTGCTCGAAGCTCAGTGTCTCGAATCCATCGGCTGTAATGCCGTCATCGGCAGCGCCGAGACCTTCCTGCTTGTACTTTCCATCTGGCAGGCGCCAGCGGACGAACCAACGGCCGGCACGTTTGCCTTTCCGATAACCAAGGTGCACGTCCGCACTGACACCACGCCAGTGAACGCCCTCCTGTAAGCCCTTACGGGCGTTTGGTGTGGTGAGTGGCGTTTCCTTGAGCGTCTTGGACATGATAGCCAAAAACTCGTCTAATAACCGTCAAATATACAGCCGTGCACCCTGTCGGACACATGCGGACGATAATCCTATTCCTTGTGAATTAAAAGAGAACGTATGAAAAACAAATGCGGATACTGGTGGATGAGGCGGCCGGTGCTTGTTCCAATGGATGCGCCCTCTCACGGCGCAAACAGGGGTTCGATTCCCCTTGGGCGTACCAATCTCTCCATTATCCATGAATAGCCGGCTTTTCACGCCAGCGCGTTGGCGTTGTCGGTATCCCGCGCGGCAAGCCGAAACGGCAGCGCCTGCGCGCCGCCGAATCATCTGTATATGCCTGTTCAGGCGGTGCGGCGCAGCCGTGCGGCAAAGAAGCCGTCGAGCCCGGAAAGCTCTGGCGAGCCCATGTCCATGTCGGCCGGCGTCGTGCGCAGCGTGCCCTGCGGTGTCAGGAACGGATCGATGCCGGCAATCTCGCCCGGCCGGATCGGATCGTCGGCGATGCCGGGAGTGGCGAGGAAGGCGGCATGCATCTCCTCGCCCTCCAGCGGGTCGAGCGAGCAATTGGAAAAGACGATGCGGCCGCCGGGCTTGACCAGCATTGCGGCGCGGGCGAGCAGCCGGCTTTGCAGGTCGGCGAGTTTGACGATGTCGTCCGGCGTCTTGGTCCAGGGTACGTCCGGATGGCGGCGCACGGTGCCGGTGGACGAGCAGGGCGCGTCGAGCAGCACCGCATCGAACAGGTCTTCCGGCTCGAAACGCAGAATATCGGCCTGCACGGTCCTTGCCGAAAGCCCAAGGCGGGCGAGGTTCTGTTCCAGCCGCACCAGACGGTTTTTCGAACTGTCGATGGCCGTGACGCGCGCTCCGGCGGCCAGAAGCTGCGCCGTCTTGCCGCCGGGTGCGGCGCACAGATCGGCGACATGCAGGCCCGCGACATCGCCGAACAGGCGGGCGGGCAAGGCGGCGGCCGCATCCTGCACCCACCATGAGCCATCGGCAAAGCCGGGCAGGTCGGGCACGTTGGCGGGCAGGTGCGCAACGCGCACCGAACCGGTTGGCAGCACGATGCCGCCGAGCTTTTCGGCCCAATGCACGGGATCGGCCTTCACGGTGAAATCGACCGGCGCCTCGATGCGATGAATGTAGAGGATGCGGGCGGCGGAGTCCGCGCCGTAGGCGCTGCTCAGGCGCCCGGCAAACCAGTCGGGTGCGTCCTGCGTGCGCGCCAGCATGGCGGGAAGCTCGACATCCTTGCCGCGCACGATGGCGCGCAGCACGCCATTGACCAGACCGGAAAAGCGGGCGGTGCGCGGGTCGGCCTTGGCGTGGGTGACGGCGAGATCGACGGCGGCGCTGTCGGGAATGTCGAGGAACAGGATCTGTGCGGCGGCCACGTTGAGGATGTGGGAAAGCGCCGTGGCATTGGCCGGCAGCGGTCGTTCCAGCCGGGCTGCAATCAGATTGCCGATGGTGCGGCGATAGCGCAGCGCGGTGATCAGAATGGCACGCACCAGGGCACGGTCGCGCATGTCGAGCGCACGGAATTGCGGATGGCCGTGATCATGATCGGTCAGGCCATCGAGCGAGGTGTGGGCGTCGATGACGGCGGCCAGCAGCCTTGCTGCGGCCTTGCGCGCGGCAAGGCCGGGCGTGCCGTTGCCGTCCCCGCGTTCGGGGCCGGCAGGTCTGGAAAGGGGTTTTTTCGGTTTCGGGCGCCGGCGCTCGTCCACCTTCACGACCATGGACCCTTCGGCCGCGCCGGATTGTTGCCCCAGGGTCCGGCATCGGGCTCGGAAGGCTTCGCTCCCCACGGTCCGCCCTCGTTGCGCGGCGCGGTGTCGCGCGGTGCGCCTGCACGGATATTGACCTCGCTGGTGCTCATGCCGCCGCTGCCGCCCATGCCCTGGCTGGCCATCTTCTGCAGCGCGGCGATGCGGTTTTCGGTGTCGGGGTGAGTGGAAAACAAATTGTCCATGCGCTCGCCGGAAAGCGGATTGATGATGAAGAGAGGCGCCATGGCGGGATTGCGCTCTGCTTCGGGGTTGTGGATGCGTTCGACGTTGCGGGCGATCTTGTCAAGGGCGGAGGCCAGCCACAGCGGCTGGCCACAGATTTCGGCGCCGCGCCGGTCGGCCGAATATTCGCGCGTGCGGCTGATCGCCATCTGCACCAGCATGGCCGCGAAGGGTGCGACGATGACCGCCACCAGAACGCCAACAATGCCGAGCGGGTTGTTGTTCTCGCGATTGCCGCCCCCGCCGAGGAAGAAGGCGAAATTGCCGAGCATGGAGATGGCGCCGGCAAGCGTGGCGGTGATCGTCATGGTCAGCGTGTCGCGGTTCTGGACATGCGCAAGCTCATGCGCCATCACGCCGGCCACTTCTTCGTGCGACAGCCGCTCCAACAGCCCGGTCGTGGCGGCGACCGCCGCGTTCTGCGGGTTGCGGCCGGTGGCAAAGGCATTGGGCTGCGGATTGTCGATGAGATAGACCCTGGGCATGGGCAGGCCGGCGCGCCTGGCCAGTTCGCGCACGATGGCGTAATATTCGGGCGCATTGCGCTCATCGACCTCGACCGCGTTGTTCATGCGCAGAACCATCTTGTCAGCGTTCCAGTAGCTGAACAGGTTCATCGCAGCCGCGATCAGGAAGGCGATGACCATGCCGTTGCCGCCGCCGATCAGATATCCGACCGCCATGAACAATGCGGTCATGAAGGCCAGCAGCATTGCGGTGCGTATCGTGTTCATCGTCGTCTCCGTTGGGGCGGCGGTGGGAACGGGTCGATCATCGGCCCTTGTTTCGCTATATGATGGGTAGCAACCCGTTCAGTTTCAATCGCGTTTGCGAGGAGTTTCCATGGCAGAAAATGCCCCAGACAGTGCCGCCCCGCAGGATGAACGTGCCGCGCCGCGCGCGCTGACGCCGGCTGCCGAACGGGCTTTGAAGGAAGCCGACGCGCGGCGCAAGGCCTATCTGGAAAAGGAGGCGGCGGTTCCGCGCGAACTTGGCGGGCGCGGGGGCAAGGAGCCCGCACGATATGGCGACTGGGAAGTGAAGGGCATCGCCAGCGATTTCTAGCGCGCGACGAGCGCCTTTCCCAAAGGCGAAAACCGTTGCTGAGAACCTAAAATAGGAATAAATACCTTGAATGGGTTTGCAACGACTCGCCGGAATGGGGAACGCGCGTCCAGCCGCGCTGCTGGCCATGTCGCTCGCCGGCCTTCAGCCCGCTGGCGCCGGGCAGGATTTTGCCGGGCCGGTTGCCGCGCGCGTCGTCGAGGTGCTGGACGGCGACACGTTCGTTGCGGATGCCCATGTCTGGCCCGGCCAGACGGTACGGGTGAACATCCGCATACGCGGCATCGACGCGCCGGAAATGAAAAGCCGCTGCGTGCGCGAGCATTCCGCCGCAATCGAGGCGCGCGAGGTTCTGGCCGGACTGCTCGAGGATGGCGAGGTTTCGATCTCCATATCGGCGGCGCCAAATATTACGGCCGGGTGCTGGCCGATGTCTCGACGCGCGACGGTTCGGCGGTGGGAGAAATCCTGCTCGACCTGGGACTGGCGCGGCCCTATTGGGGTGGCCGGCGTGCCGGCTGGTGCAAATAGAGCACGATCCCGAACCGAAGGACCGCGCTATGGCTGCACGCAGCCACCGCCAAAATGCGAAAGCCCGGACGGTTGGTCCGGGCTTTGCTGTTTTTCGTTCTGCGGCAATGCCCGAAAGGGCCTGTCTGCAGGATTGCGATCTCAGTTGGCGATCTGGCTTGCGAACCGTGCCAGCGCCTGCTGATAGATCGTGGCGCGGTTCCACTCGTTCCACATGGCGTAGTTGACCTCGCCCGGACCGTAGCCGCCGCCCGCTCTCCAGCCGTGCCCCTTCAGGAAGTTCGCCGTGGAGGCCAGCACGTCCGAGCGCGAATGGATCAGGTCGCGGTGGCCGTCGCCGTCGAAATCGACGGCATATTGCAGATATTTCGACGGCAGGAACTGCGTCTGCCCCAGTTCGCCAAAACCCGCGCCCTTCATCTGGTTGGCCGAGATGTAGCCCTTCTGGGCGATCTCAAGGGCCGAATCGAGTTCGTTGGTGAAGAAGGCCGAGCGGCGGCAGTCATAGGCAAGGGTGGCCAGCGGCTGGAACACGCTCTTGTTGCCGGAATTGGCTCCGAACCCGGTTTCCATGCCCCAGATGGCCAGCAGAACCTCGGGTTGCACGCCGTAGCGTTGCTCGATCTTGGCGAACAGGCCGGCATTCTGCTTCCACAGGCTCTTGGCCTTCTTCACATAGGAGGCCGGCGCGCGGCGGGCCATGAACTGGTCCAGCGTGCCCTTGAACGCGCCCTTCTGGTTGCGGTCGATGCGGATGACGCCGGTGTCGTATTTGATGCCGGCCAGCGGCGCGGTATCGATGCCGCGTGCCTTGGCTTCGGACTTGTAGCTTTGCAGCCAGGCAGCGAAACCGCTGCCGTCATTGCCGCACTGCGCCGCATACACGCTGCCGGTCGAAAGACCGAGCATGGCGAAGGCGGCAGCCGCAAAAATCTTTCCCTTGGCAAAAACTGCCATGCTGCTCTCCTGGTTGCCTGAATCACATTCCGGCGCGCTTTCCGCCAGCAAAACGCTTGGCAGGACATGGTTAATATGAGGTTCATGCCCTGTCCCTCGGGCGCGCGAGGGATCAATTCCCCTATGATCAAGGGCATAATGTGGCAATAGGGAAAGATACCGGCATCGCAACCGTGCCCGAATGCGCCTCGTCCGCGACAGGCGATCAGCGCACGCCGTTCAGGCAATGATGTCGGGAATAATCCTGTCTTCCAGCTTGGAAAGCTTGTCTTTCAGGATCAGCTTCTTCTTTTTCATGCGCTGGATTTGCAGGGGATCGCAGGCGGTTGCAATCATCGCATTGATTGCCGCGTCGAAGTCGGCATGTTCCTGCTTCAGCTTTGCAAACTCAAGACGAATCTCGGTCTGTTCCTGATCTGACATATCTACCGTCTGCAGAATTCCGAACGCCGCAAGCGTCGGCGGGAGAAGCCGGAAGCACCATGCCCGCCGACCCGATCTTCATATCACATTTCACACATTCAGGAAATGCTACCAAGCCCTATTCGACATAGGCGAAAACTGGTGGCAGACTGTCATCATACCGTCACAGGGCAAGGCGCGACGGTGAGTCGCCCGGTGGCGCGTATGATCGAGGAAACCATCAAAGGGAGTACCAATCATGTCTCTTGCCAACCATCTTGAAGAGTTGCAGCGGAAGCACGGCGATATCGAGCGTGAACTGGTCATGGCCATGAATCATCCGTCCGTGGATGATCTCGAAATCGCCTCTCTCAAGCGACGCAAGCTGGCCATCAAGGACGAGATTGAAAAACTGAAGGGAAAGGTCACCACCCACTGAATCACGTTTCCTGAAAACCGCGCGCCCAGACGCGCATGACATGCCGGCGGCGACAACCCTGTCACCGCCGGAACGGATACGTGAATTCAGGATTCCACTCCCCTGCCGGCTCGCATGGACAGCCGGAAATCACCCGAATCAGCTATAGAGACGATACGCGCGAGCGTGATCGCTGCCCGCGCACGGGCTGCGATCAGGCATCCTCTTCCGCCCGTGGGTCGAGGCGCGCCACTTCGGGCGTGACGCCGCGTTCGGCGGGCAGCGTCTTGAACGCCTCGCGCTCTTCCAGCGGTACCGGGGCGCGCCGGCGAATGCGCAGCAGCGTGTAGCCGGCAAGAACAAAATGGGCCAGCGCGGTCGCCAGAAACAGGCTTTCGGGGCTGAGCGGCCCCATCAGGCCCGCGCCGATCATCGGCCCGATCATGGTTCCGAAGCCGTAGAGCAGCAGCAAGCCGCCCGAGACCTTTACGAAATCCTCGGCCGATGCGTGGTCGTTGGCGTGCGCGACCGCCAGCGAATAGAGCGTATAGGCGAGGGTGCCATAGGCGGCGGTCATGGCGATGACCGCCGTGCCGCCGCGCGGAGCGATGATGAAGATCAGCACGCCCACCAGGGCGGCACCGAAGGAGGCGGCCGCCAGCACGAAACGGCGATCGGTCCTGTCGGATATGCGGCCCATCGGCATTTGCATGACGGCGCCGGCGACGACGACCAGGCTCATCATCAGCGCGATCTGGGGCGTCGAGATGCCGATGCGCGCGCCGTAAACCGCGCCCAGCGTGCCCCATGCGCCATTGGCGACGCCGATCAGCAGACAGCCGAAGAAGGCGACGGGCGAATTGGCATAGAGTCCCTTCAGGTTTAGCGAGACGTCCTGCAGCGGCTTTGGATGCGCGGCGGTCGAGACGGCGGTGGGAATGAGCGATGCGCAGAAGAAGATGCCGGTGACCATGAACAGCGAGGCGCTGCCCACATCGCCCGCCGCGACGATCATCTGGCCGGCCATGATGGAGGCATAGGTCACCATCATGTAGAGGCCGAACACGGTGCCGCGGTTCTCGTTGGTGGCGCGTTCGTTGAGCCAGCTTTCGATGATCATGAAAGCGCCGGCCATGACGAAGCCGGTGGCGGCGCGCAGCACGATCCAGATCGCCTCGTCGATCCACAGGCCGGTCAGCAGGGCGATGATCGCGGCGCAGGCGGCGAAGGTGCCGAAGGCGCGCAC
>Ga0182738_1001075_pt1 | contig 35084 bp, 36 predicted proteins | sample eDN5th30CBELigMG_FD_128876 | JGI IMG/M metagenome (GOLD analysis project Ga0182738, IMG submission 128876) | Enriched Miracle-Growth compost microbial communities from Emeryville, California, USA - eDNA 5th pass 30_C BE-Lig MG (version 2)... ...
ACTCCGCCATCGCGGCAGAGGTGGCGTAGGCGGTGCCGGTCATCACCGCGGCGATCGCTCCGGCGATGGCGCGGCCGCCGGCAGAGTCGTAGCCGAGGCCGCGCGCCATCAGAAAGGCGCCGAGGTTGGCGTAGCCCAGGCCCAGGGTGCGGTAGCGATAGGACAGCTCGGCGATCCGGCGCGACGGGTATTGCGCCATCATCACCGAGATCTCGAGCGCGATCGTCCACAGCCGGCTCGCATGCTCCAGGGCCGGAACATCGACCGATCCGTCGTCCCGGCGGAACCGCATCAGGTTCAGCGAGGCGAGATTGCACGCGGTGTCGTCGAGGAACATGTACTCCGAGCACGGATTGGACGCGTTGATGCGCCCGGACTCGGGACAGGTGTGCCAGTCATTGATCGTCGTATCGAATTGCACCCCGGGATCGGCCGAGTGCCAGGCGGCCTCGGCGATGCGATCCCACAGCACCCGGGCGCGCACCGTCTTCAATGGAGCGCCGGTGGTGCGCGCCGTCAGCGTCCATTCGCCATCCGCTTCGACCGCGCGGAGGAATTCGTCGGTCACGCGCACGGTGTTGTTGGCATTCTGCCCGGCCACCGATGCGTAGGCCTCGGATTCCCAATCGAGGTCGAACACCGGGAATTCGATGCGGCGGTAGCCCTGGCGCGCGAACTGGATGACGCGCTGGATATAGTTCTCCGGCAGCTCGACCCGCCGCGCGGCGACGATCTCGCGACGCAGACGCGGGTTCTCCCCGGGATCGAACCCGGCGGCGCAGGCCTCCATGATCGCGTTGAGGTGCCGGCTGGCGAGCCTGGAGCCCGCGACCAGTGCGGCGACCTTCTGCTCTTCGAGCATCTTCCAGGAGACGAACTCCTCGATGTCGGGGTGATCGACGTTGACCACGACCATCTTGGCCGCGCGCCGCGTCGTGCCGCCCGACTTGATGGCGCCGGCCGCGCGATCGCCGATCTTCAGGAAGGACATCAGGCCCGACGACCTGCCGCCCCCCGACAGCCTCTCGCCCGAGCCGCGGATGCTGGAGAAGTTCGAGCCGGTGCCCGAGCCGTACTTGAAGAGCCGCGCCTCGCGGACCCACAGGTCCATGATGCCGCCTTCGCTCACCAGCTCGTCGGACACGCCCTGGATAAAGCAGGCGTGCGGTTGCGGCCGCTCGTAGGACGATTCGGACGGATGGGAGGTGCCGTCCCGATGGTCGACATACCAGTGGCCCTGGCCCGGCCCGTCGATGCCGTAGGCCCAGTGCAGGCCGGTATTGAACCACTGCGGCGAGTTGGGCGCAGCCATCTGCACCGCCAGCATGAAGCAGTGCTCGTCATAGAAGGTGCGGGCGTCGGCCTCGCTGTCGAAGTAGCCGCCTTTCCAGCCCCAGTAGGTCCAGGCGCCGGCCATGCGATGGAAGACGGCTCGCGCGCTCGTCTCGCCGCCGAAGCGCTGGCCGACCGGCAGCGCGGCAAGCGCCTCTTCGTCCGGTACCGAACGCCACAGCCACTCGGGCAGGTCGGCGTCGGCGACCTTCTTCAGGCGCCGGGCGACGCCCGCGCGTCGAAAATACTTTTGTGCGATCACGTCGGTCGCCACCTGCGACCACGCTGCCGGCACCTCGACGCCGCGATGCTGGAAGATCGTCGTGCCGTCCGGACTGCGGATTTCGGAGTCGCCAGCGCGGAACGCCACTCCGTCGAATGGCGACATCCCTGCTCGCGTAAAACGGCGCTCCAAGCGCATCATCGGACCCCCGTGCCCAGTTCCGTTATCGTTCGGTGAAGGGTTGCTCTTAGCTAACGTCGAGCACGCAGATATAGGCACACGACGATAGTAAATTACAAAATCTTGTGTGCGCAACTATATTTTGTAGACCAGGGCATTGATGACACTACATGATGCAAAGCGGCAACAGTGTGTCCAAACACCCTTGGTCAACGTCACCGCGGGGCACCTGCCGTGCCCCCTTCGATGCGTTGCGTTGCCAGCCACAATATGCCCGCGTACAAGCGGGCGCAGGCTACTTTCGAGAGTGAGTGAATGACGTTCGGCACATGGCTCTTCACGAAGATGCGCGGCGAATTCGTCGGCAGCGACGCACAAGGCAATCGCTACTTTCAGGACAAGCGCCTCATAGAGGGTCGGCGCCGCAAGCGCTGGGTGATGTACAACGGCGACGTGGAAGCATCGCGCGTGCCGGCGGACTGGCATGGCTGGCTGCATTACACGACCGATTCGCCGCCGCCGGCCGGCGGCCTGCCGCGCAGGACATGGCAGAAGGATCACCTCCGCAATGTCAGCGGCACCGACCTCGCCTATCGTCCGCCGGGATCGACCCTCGTGATCAGCCCCGACAAGCCCAAGCCTCCCTACGAGGCGTGGCGGCCGGGTTGAGCGCCGCGCGGTAGGGGAGAAGCGCGTGGGTCGCAATGTCGTCGAGACGATCGTCGGAGCGCTGGTCCTGGCGGTGGCCGGGGTTTTCGTCTTTTATGCCTTCGCCAGGTCGGATCGCGCGGTCGCTGGCGGATACGAGATCAATGCCCGATTCGGGCGCGTCGACGGCCTGAAACGCGGCGCCGACGTCACCTTGAGCGGCGTGAAGATCGGCACCGTCACCTCGATCGATCTCGACCGCGAGACCTATCAGGCCGTCGTCCACATGGCGGTGAGCTCGGGTGTCCAGGTGCCCCTCGATACCAATGCCAAGATCGTCAGCGAATCGCTGCTCGGCGGCATGGTGATCGTGCTCGATCCGGGCGGCGACAGCACGATGGTCAAGCCGGGCGGCGAAGTCGCCAACACGCAGGACGCCATTTCCTTCACCGAATTGCTCGCCAAGTTCATGTTCAGCGGCACGGGGTCGAAGTGATGAACGCGCGCATTCCCCAGGCGCCACCGGTGTGGCGGCAGTCCGACGGCAAGCCGGTGTCCTGCCTCGAAAAGATCAAAGTGCTCAATCAGAACATCCGGGAGATCGAAGGCCTCTGCGCCGACGCGCTGGAGGATGGAGTCCTGATGGGATGCGACGCGCAGCAGATCAAGGCGGCCCTGCACGAGTTGATCGACGGTCTGGCCGTTCCGCACGCGACCGAGAAGTGATGGCGCCGTCGTCATTGGACAGCGCGCATCCCTGCGCGCCCATGATCATGAGCGCGCAGGGATGCGCGCGGTCCAATGACCGTGATCTTGCGAGGCGCCGCCTCGTCTTGAGCCGCGCTGGTGCATTGGCCGTCCTGGCCGTCCTCGTGGGAATGGCCTCGGCGGCCGCACAACAGCAGCAGCAGCCCCTGCCGCCGCCGCGCAACGACAATCCGCCGACCTTGCGGGCCATCCCCGATGGGCCGGGCAAGCGGGTCGCCGAGCTGCAGGGCCTCGACAAGGTGACCGCGCGCACCCAGCGCTTCTTCGCGCCGGTCGGCGAGACGACGCGTTTCGGCACGCTGGACATCAAGGTCGGCGATTGCCTGGTGAACACTTCCGACGCGCCGCCGGAATCGGCAGCCTATCTCACCATCGTCGATCACAAGCCCGGCCAGCCCGAGCAGAAGCTGTTCGCCGGCTGGATGTTCGCCTCGACCCCGTCGCTTTCGGCGCTCGACGACGGCGTCTACGACGTGCGCGTGCTCGCCTGCACGATGGCAACGGAATCCTCGCCACCCAGCTCGCGCTGAAAGTTCGCCGTCCGGCCGACCGCGTCGGCGAGCTTCGCGCGGAATTCCTCGCGCGACACCTCGATCGCGCCGAAGCCGCGCAGATGGTCCGTCATGAACTGGCAGTCGAGCAGGCGAAAGCCACCCCTGATGAGCCGCGCCACGAGATGGACCAGCGCGACCTTGGACGCATCGCGCTCGCGGCTGAACATGCTCTCGCCGAAGAAGGAGGCGCCGACCGACACGCCATAGAGGCCGCCGACCAGGCGGCCGTCATGGCGACATTCGATGCTGTGCGCATGGCCGCGTGCGAAGAGCTCGCCGTAGAGCGCCAGGATCGGCTCGTTGATCCAGCTCTCGGGATGGCCGGGCCGCGGCTCGGCGCAGGCTCGCATCACGCCCGTGAAATCGGTGTCGGCGCTGACCTCGAAGATGTCCTGCCGCACGGTGCGGGCGAGGCGCCGGGGCAGGTGGAAGCCGTCGAGCGGCAGCACGGCGCGCAGCCGCGGATCGAGCCAGTAGAGGCGGGGATCGTCGCGGCGCTCCCCCATCGGGAAGACGCCGATGCGGTAGGCCTGCAGCAGCAGCTCGGGCGTGATCTCGAGCATGCTGCCCTTATTTCTTCAGGCCGACCAGCTTCTCCAGCCAGTGGATATCGTAGTTGCCGTCGATGAATTCCTGCTGCTGGATGATCTCCTGATGCAGCGGGATGGTGGTCTCGATACCGCCGATCACGAACTCCTCGAGCGAGCGGCGCAGCCGCATCAGGCATTCGTTGCGGCTCGGACCGCTGACGATCAGCTTGGCGACCATCGAATCGTAGAACGGCGGAATGGTGTAGCCGCCGTAGAGGCCCGAATCGACGCGCACGCCGAGGCCGCCGGGCGGATGATACTCGATCACCTTGCCGGGCGAAGGCACGAAGGTGCGCGGGTTCTCGGCGTTGATGCGGCACTCGATGGCATGGCCCTGGATGACGATGTCTTCCTGCCGCAGCGCCAGCGGACCGCCGGCGGCGATGCGGATCTGCTCACGAACCAGATCGATGCCGGTCACCGCCTCGGTGATCGGATGCTCGACCTGCAGACGGGTATTCATCTCGATGAAGTAGAAATCGCCGTCCTGGAACAGGAACTCCATCGTGCCGGCGCCGCGATACTCGAGCTTGCGCACCGCCGCGGCGGCAAGCTCGCCGATGCGGGCGCGCTGCTCCGGGTTTAGAGCGGGGGAGGGTGCCTCCTCGAGCACCTTCTGATGGCGGCGCTGCAGCGAGCAGTCGCGCTCGCCGAGATGCACGCCCCCGCCGCGGCCGTCGCCCAGCACCTGGATCTCGATGTGGCGGGGCCGGGCAAGGTATTTCTCAAGATAGACGGAGTCGTTGCTGAACGCCGCCTTGGCTTCGGCGCGCGCCAGCGAGAACGCTTCCGACGCTGCCGCCGGCGCGTCGACGACCTTCATCCCCCGCCCGCCGCCGCCGGCGACTGCCTTGATCAGTACCGGCCAGCCGATCTTCTCGCCCAGCGCCACGACCTCTTCGACCGATCCGACCGGGCCGGGCGAGCCCGGCACCAGCGGCAGGCCGAGATCGCGAGCGGTCTGCTTGGCGACGATCTTGTCGCCCATGGTGCGGATGTGCGCGGCGGTCGGCCCGATGAAGGTGAAGCCGTGCGCCTCGACCGCTTCGGCAAAGCGCGCGTTCTCCGACAGGAAGCCGTAGCCCGGATGGATCGCGTCGACGTCGGTGATGGTGGCCGCCGACAGGATGGCGGGGATGTTGAGATAGCTGTCGCGGGCCGGCGGCGGACCGATGCAGACCGACACGTCGGCAAGGCGCACATGCATCGCATCGCTGTCGGCGGTCGAATGCACGGCGACGGTCTGGATGCCCATCTCGCGGCAGGCGCGATGAATACGGAGCGCTATCTCGCCGCGATTGGCGATCAGTATCTTGTCGAACATTATTCGACGATCATCAGGACTTCGGCGAACTCCACCGGCCGCGCATTCTCGACCAGCACCTGGGTGACCACGCCGGCCTTGGGGGCCTTGATCGGATTGAAGGTCTTCATCGCCTCGATGATGAGCAGCGTCTGGCCGGCAACGACCTTGTCGCCGACATGGACGAACGCGGGCTTGCCGGGCTCCGGCGAAAGGTAGGCCGTGCCTACCATCGGCGATTTCACGGCCCCGGGATGCTTGCCGAAATCGCCGGCGGGCGCTGGCGCTGCGGCCGCAGGGGCTGCCGTTGCCACACCGGCCGGCGCCCCCGTCGGGGCCGCCATCGTGAATTGCGCCGGTGCCGGGACAGCCGCCCGCGCAACGCGAATCTTGCGCTCGCCGTCGGCCAGCTCGATCTCGCCGAGCTCGGTTTCCTCGAGGATGGCTGCCAGCTTACGGATGAAATCCGTATCCATCTCGAACTTGGCCATGGATGAACGCTCCCGAATGAGGCTTCAGCGTGCCAGCAGGCGCGCCAGCGCCTGTAACGCCAGAAGATAGCCCTGGCTTCCCAGCCCCGCGATCACGCCGACCGCGGCGGGACTTATGTAGGAGTGATGGCGGAAGGCTTCACGCCTGTAGATGTTGGAGATGTGAACCTCGACCGCCGGCAGCTCGGCGGCATTCAGCGCATCGAGCAGGGCAACGGAGGTGTGGGTATAGGCGCCGGCATTGATCACGATGGCGCTGTTCCGCTCGCGTGCCGCCTGGATCCGGTCGACCAGCAGCCCTTCGTGGTTGCTCTGGAAGAGCTCGACGGTCAGGCCGAGGCGCACGGCTTCGTCCCGGCACGCCTGCTCGACGTCCGCCAGCGTCTCCCGGCCATAGATTTCCGGTTGCCGCTTGCCCAGCATGTTCAGGTTGGGCCCGTTGACCACCAGCACCGGCTTGTTCTGCTTGGCCGATGGGCGTCGGGCGGCCTTTGCGGCCAAGGCTGCCTCCATCTTGTGTCGGCGGCGTTATAGCAGCAACTAGCGGCTTTGGCGCAAGGCCCGGGCGTGGATGAAAAGCCGGTCGATAAAATAGTCGAACAGGGTCCGTTCCTCTGCATTGAGCGCCGAATACAGCCGCCGCTCATATTTCAGCGCCAGCGGCACGATCTGGGCATGCATCGCCTGCCCCGTGGCGCTCAACACCAGGGAGGCTCGCCGTCGGTCCGCGCGGTCGGTCGTGCGCTCGACCAGCCCGCGCTCGGTCAGGGCTGTGACGGCCCGGCTGACGGCCACCTTGTCCATGACGATGCACTGCCCCACATCTGACGCAGCGAGGGGTGCGAAGCGGCCGAGCGCGGCCATGACGCGCCATTGCGTGACGGTGAGATCGAACGGCCCGGCATAGAGATCGTGCAGCGATTCGCTGACGAACTGGGCCAGCACGGAGAGCCGGTACGGAAGAAAATTCTCCAGCTCGAGGGTCTGCACGGAGGCTTGCAAAGGCTTCGGCATAATAGTTACATCTGAAACTAATTCGCTTTGGAGGTCAATCATGGCAAGCGTCAGCGACCCCAAACCATTCGAGGCCGATCCGATCAACCCGATGGGCACCGACGGCTTCGAGTTCGTCGAGTACACCTCGCCCGATCCCGAGGCGCTCGGCCGGCTGTTCGCGAGCATGGGCTTCGTGAAGGTGGCGCGACACCGCTCCAAGGATGTCTCGCTGTTCCGCCAGGGCGACGTGAACTTCGTCGTCAACGGCGAGAAGGAGAGTTTTGCCCAGGGCTTTGCCCGTGTGCACGGCCCCAGCATCTGCGCCATCGCCTTCCGGGTGAAGAACGCCGCCTTCGCCTACAGGCGTGCCCTGTCGTTGGGCGCCTGGGGCGTGGAAAACAAGGTCGGGCCGATGGAGCTCAACATCCCGGCGATCAAGGGCATCGGCGATTCGCTGATCTACCTTGTCGACCGCTACGGCGATCGCGGCAGCATCTACGACGTCGATTTCGACTTCCTGCCGGGCGTCGAGCGCCATCCGAAAGGCGTCGGCCTCACCAGCATCGACCACCTGACGCACAACGTGCATCGCGGCCGCATGGCCGAATGGTCGGATTTCTACGAGCGCCTCTTCAATTTCCGCGAGATCCGCTATTTCGACATCGAGGGCAAGCTGACCGGCCTCAAGTCGAAGGCGATGACCAGCCCGTGCGGCCGGATCCGCATCCCGATCAACGAGAGCTCCGACGACAAGTCGCAGATCCAGGAATATCTCTCGGCCTATCGTGGCGAGGGCATCCAGCACATCGCGCTCGGCACGTCCGACATCTACGAAACCGTGGAGGCGCTCAAGACCAGGGGCGTGCCGTTCCAGGACGTGCCCGACACCTACTACGAACAGGTCGATGCCCGGCTGCCGGGCCATGGCGAGAACCTCGAGCGGATGGCTGCCGATCGCATCCTGGCCGACGGCGCGCCGACCAAGGGCGGTGGGCTGCTGCTGCAGATCTTCACCCAGACGGTGATCGGGCCGATCTTCTTCGAGATCATCCAGCGCCGGGGCAACGAGGGCTTCGGCGAAGGCAACTTCCGCGCCCTGTTCGAGTCGATCGAGCTCGACCAGATCCGGCGAGGCGTGTTGAAGGGTTAACGGTCATTCTCCTCTTCCCCTGGCGGGGGAGAGGAGAACGAGAGGAGAAGGAGGAAGCACGATGCCCAGGAACTGGATTCCCCTGCGCCAGGTCGAGGGGACGGCCTCACGCCAGGCGCATGTCCGCCTGCCCGAGGGCACCTACGAGCGCGAGATCAGCAAGGAGGGTTTCTTCGGCCCCTCCGCGCAGTTCCATCACAGGCACAAGCCGACCGACTGGGTCGAGTTCGACGGCCCGATCCGGCCGCGCGCGCTCGACCTCAACAAGCTCGCGACGGCGCAGCCGAATCCGTGGCAGGCCGAGCTGGTGATGGACAACCCGCACCTGCAGATGCGGATCTGGAAGCTCGACGGGCCGATGACCGAACTGGCGCGCAACAGCGACGGCGACCAGCTCCTGTTTGTCCACGAGGGCGCCGGCGAGCTGTTCTGCGACTACGGCCGGCTGGAATATCGCGACGGCGACTATCTCGTCATCCCGCGCGGCACGATGTGGCGCGTGTCTCCCAGCCGGCCGACCGTGTCGCTGATGATCGAGGCGACCAACGAGCACTTCACCCTCCCGGAGAAGGGCATCGTCGGCCGGCACGCGATCTTCGATCCGGCGATGCTCGACACCCCGCATATCGACGACGCGTTCAAGGCGCAGCAGGACGAGCGCACCTGGAAGGTGTCGGTCAAGCGGCGCAACACGCTGTCGACGGTGACCTTCCCGTTCAATCCGCTCGACGTCGTGGGCTGGCACGGCGATCTCAGCGTCGTGCGCATCAACTGGCGCGACCTGCGGCCGCTGATGAGCCATAGGGCGCATCTGCCGCCGTCGGCCCACACAACCTTCGTGGCCGGCCGCTTCGTCGTCTGCACCTTCGTGCCGCGGCCGTTCGAGAGCGACCCGGAGGCGCTTAAGCTGCCGTTCTTCCACAACAACGACGACTTCGAGGAGGTCATCTTCTATCACAAGGGCAGCTTCTTCAGCCGCGACAACATCCATCCCGGCATGATGACCGTGCATCCCTCGGGTTTCACGCACGGCCCTCATCCCAAGGCGTTCAACGCCGCGACCAGGGGCGGCAAGACGGAAACCGACGAGGTCGCGGTCATGATCGACACGCGCGACGCGGTCGACATCGCCGCCATGCCGGCTGGTGTCGAGTTCGAGGGCTACGTGAAGTCGTGGCGTCCGGTCGAAATGAAGCAGGCGGCCGAATAATGAAGCTCGCATCCCTGAAGGAAGGCGGCCGCGACGGCACCTTGATCGTCGTCGATCGCGAACTGAAGCGGGCTGTCCGTGCTACCGGCATCGTTCCGACCCTGCAGAAGGCGGTCGAGGACTGGGCGAACATGGCGCCCGCGCTGGCCGATCTTGCCGGCCAGCTGCGCGCTGGCGAGGCGTCGGACGCGTTCGATCTCGACACCAATGCACTCGCCGCACCGCTGCCGCGTGCCTACCAGTGGGCCGACGGGTCGGCCTACGTCGTGCATGTCGAGCTGGTCCGCAAGGCGCGCGGCGTGGAGATGCCGCCGAGCTTCTGGACCGATCCCCTGATGTACCAGGGCGGTTCGGACTCCTTCGCCGGCTGCAATGACGACATCGAGCTTGCCGACGAGGCCTGGGGCATCGACTTCGAGGGCGAGATCGGCGTGATCGTCGACGACGTGCCGATGGGCATCTCGCCCGAGGCGGCGCGCCGTCACATCCGGCTGGTGACGATCCTGAACGATGTGTCGCTGCGCAACGTGATCGTCGGCGAGCTGGCCAAGGGGTTCGGCTTCTTCCATGGCAAGCCGGCGACGGCCTTCGCGCCGGTCGCGGTCACGCCCGACGAGCTGGGCGATGCCTGGGACGGCGCGAGACTGAACCTGCCGCTGATTTCCACGTTCAACGGCAGGGAGTTCGGCCATCCCAACGCGGCGACCGATCTCACCTTCGATTTCGGCCAGCTCATCGCCCATGCCGCGAAGACCCGCTTCCTGGAAGCGGGCACGGTTGTCGGCTCCGGCACCGTCGCCAACCGCGACGCCTCGGTCGGCTGCTCCTGCATCGCCGAGCGCCGCGTGCGCGAGACGATCGACAGCGGCGCGCCCGCGACGCCGTTCATGAAATTCGGCGATCGCATCCGCATCGACATGCTCGACCGTGCCGGCCGCTCGATCTTCGGCGCGATCGACCAGAAGGTCGTCAAGTACGAGGTGCCGTGAGGCGCTGGCAATTTCATCACGCTCCTCCCTGCGCGCGCAGGGAGGTGTTCCGCAGGGGCGGAGGGGTCATGAGCCACAACGGGGGTGCGGCTTATGGCCCCTCCGTCCGCGCAAGACGCGGCCACCTCCCCGCGCTGCGCGCCGGCAGGAATATGATCGCTTCATCATGCCTTGAAGTAGCCACTCGGCTTCGTCCGGGTCGACGGCTATAACGGCGGGCGGAGGCTTCATGAAGCTGATCGGCTATTTCCGCTCGTCCGCGGCGTTTCGCGTGCGCATCGCGCTCAACCTCAAGGGCATTGCGGTCGAGCATGCGTTCCGGCATCTGCGCAAGGGCGAGCAGCATGCGCCCGAGTATGTCGCGATCAATCCCCAGAAGCTGGTGCCCGCCCTGGTCCTCGACTCGGGCGACGTGCTGACGCAATCGATGGCGATCCTCGAATATCTCGAGGAGACCCACCCCGATCCGCCGCTGCTGCCCGAGGATTCCGTCGGCCGCGCGCGCGTGCGCTCGCTGGCGCTGATCCCGACGGCCGATATCCATCCCATCCAGAACCTGCGTGTCATGGCCTATCTGCGCGAGAGGTACGAGCAGTCGGAGGAGGGCACCTTCGCGTGGTCGCGCCACTGGATCGAGACAGGCTTCGAGGCCTATGAGGCCTCGATCGCGGGCAATCGGCTCACCGGCAGCTACAGCCATGGCGATCAGCCGACCATGGCGGACCTCTGCCTCGTGCCGCAGGTCTTCAACGCGGCGCGTTTCAAGGTCGACATGGCGAAGTTCCCGACGATCCAGCGCATCCATGCCACGTGCATGAAGCACCCCGCGTTCGATGCGGCGCAGCCATCGAAGCAGCCGGATGCAGAATCGTGAGGAAGCTGCTCGTTGCCGCATTCGTCCTCGTCCTGCTGGTCGGTGGCGCCGTCGTCGCGGTGCCGCAGGTGGAAAAGCACGCCGCCGCGCAGATCAAGCTCGAAATCGAGCGCGACGGAAAGACGACGGTCGGAACGGTCGAGGTCGGACTTTTCGATCGCCGCATCGCCCTGACCGATCTCCGGGCGAAGCAGTTCGGCGAGATCACCATCGGGCGCTGGCAGGCCTCGGGGCTCGCCTGGCCGCTCGACGAGTTGATCAGGGGCCGCACACCGATTTCCGGCCTGCAGCTCGGCGATCCGTTGCAGGCCGCACGGCTGGAACTCGATGATCTTCATCTGGTTGAGCAAAGGGCGAACTGGTCGGTCGGCTCCCTGGTGATCGAGGGCTTCAACCTCGAACGCTACGATCCACCGCCTGCCGGCAGCCCAAATCCGCTCATCCATCTTGCCGCGCGCATTGCGAGGGCGCTGTCGATGGCGCGCCTCGAGCAGAAGGATTCGTCCTTCACGGACGTCAAGGGCGACACGCTCGCCATGGGCGCCCTGTCGATCGGACGATTCGACAAGGGCATGGTCGGCTCGATCGGAATTGCGGACTTCGACGTCATGCCCAAGACCGCCAAAGCGCCCCTTTTCCGGGTCGCCGACGCCAAGCTCACGAATCTCGACCTGCGACGGATGTTCGCGGCGGTGAGTCCGCCAACGTGGCGGCCGGGCATGCCGATCGGACGGATCGATCTCGATGCCTCGAACGTGTCGGGCTTCGGCGGCGAGGCGCTGACGCGTCATGGCATCTCCCTGGGCAGCATCAGCTCGGAGAGCAAACGCGAGGGCCCGGACGTCAAGCACTCCGGCATACGCATCCAGGGATTCGTACTGGCGCCGCCTTTACGCGACCTCGAGATGCTGCAGTTTCGTATCGCACTCCAGGCGATGGGCCTGAAAGATCTCCGCCTCGACTTCGATTGCTCGGGCACGGAGGACCGGGCCAGGTCCGAAGTGTCGGTCGATCGTTGCGCCTTGACCGGGCCCGAGCTGGGCGAGATCGTCCTGGCGGCCAGACTTGTCGGGGCGGATGCGGCCTTCTGGAAGGCGGTCGACGACGGCGACGCCTTGGCCCTGCTGCGGACCAAGGCCGGGCTGGGTGGCGCCAGGCTGGTCATTGCCGATCGCGGCCTGGTCGAGCGGTCGCTCCGCGCGACGGCGACGACCAGCGGCCAGCCGCTGACCGCCGTCCGCGCCGGCTTCGCTCAGGAGATACGACGCTTCCAGCCGCCGGGCGTGCTGATCACGGAGGACATGACCAGGCTGCTCGATACGGTCGCGCGCTTCATCGAAACCGGCGGAACGCTCACGATCGAAGCCACGCCCGACGCGCCGATCGGCCTGGACAAGCTCGAACGCTTCCGCCGGCCCGGCCCCGACCTGGTCAACATGCTGGGCCTCGCCGCGACACTGTCGAGGTAGAACCGACGGACTCGTCGGACCGCGGGCCTCCAGGCCCGCTCAAGCTCATCGGCTCGCCGATCGAAACATCATCCTCGAGCGATGATAAACTTCCAACGCCGGACACAGGCTGGACCCGCCCGGTTGGACCGAGGCGCCAGACCATGATCATTGGACCGCGCGCATCCTGCGCGCTCATACGCGCCTATGAAGGCGCTCGATCATGAGCGCGCAGGATGCGCGCGGTCCAATGAGGACGACCCGGCGCAAGCTTTCGTCGGTCCGAGGCGTAGCCTCGCTGGAACAGCGAGCTCTTTGCCTATGGGCTGCGGACTCGATCGTGTCCGCGCCGACCGGGCCGGACATTTCCACACTGGTGTCAGGAGGTCTGAACTTGCCTTTGGGCGTGAGCGGGCCTGAAGGCCCGGTCCGATGAGAGTGCGTTCGTCCGGCGAAGGGCGCTTTGGTCCTCGTCCGGTCAGCCCTTGGTGCGTGCGTCGTTGATCATCCGCTTCAGCGTGTCGGCATCGACGGCGCCGGGAACGAACTGGTTGCCGATCACGAAGGCCGGCGTGCCGCGCACGCCGAGCGCAGAGGCAAGCGCCATGTTGCGATCGATGATCTCCTTGAGCTTGGGGTCATCCATGTCCTTCTGGAGCTTGCCGACATCGATGCCGACCGTGCCGGCGATCTCCATGATGCGTGCGCGGTCGAGCTTGCCGTTGAACTCCATCAGGGCGTCATGAAGCGCGAGATGCTTGTTCTGCGTCCGCGCCGCGAGTGCGGCGATCGCGGCGATGCGCGACGGCTCGCCCAGGATCGGCAGGTCCTTGAAGACCAGCCTCACCTTGCTGTCGGCTGCCAGCACCGCCTTCACGGCCGTGTGCGCGCGCTTGCAATAGGGGCACTGGTAGTCGCTGAACTCGACGATGGTGACGTCGCCGTTCGGGTCGCCGACGACCGGGCTTTCCGGGTCGTTCATCAGGGCCGCGCGGTTTTCCTGGATCGCCTTCTGGGCCACCGATTCGCGCTGGCTGTCCTGCTTGCGCTCGAGCTCCTGCATGGCCTCGACCAGCACCTCCGGATTGGCCATCAGGTAGTCGCGGATCGACTTGCCGAGCGCGGCCTGTTCGCCGGTCATCGGAGGGGCAGATGCCACCGGGCCGACCGGCATCGTGCCGCGGGCGGCGAGGACGATGCCCACGGCCACGAGGCCGCCGCACAGAACGAGAAGGATGGAACGCATGCGGATCACTCCGAGAAAAGGGACGTCTTATTTACGGCGCGGCCGGGAATTGATGTAGGCCTTGATGTCCTGGGCCCGCTGCCAGGCGGGAGTGCCTTGCCGGAGCTGGCGCTCGGCCGTGGCGGCATGGGCCTGCGCCTCGGCCCGGTTGCCGCGGATGATCGCCATCTCGGCGCGCGCGAGCGAGGTCATGCCGGGATTGTTGAGCTTGGAATAGCCCGCCGCCATCAGGCGCCAGAGGTCGAAGTTGTCCGACTCGGTCTGGCGGGCGAGCTCGAGGTTGCGCACCGCTTCGCGGTCGTTTTCCGGCTTGTTGGTTTCCAGCAGGGCGCGGGCAAAATCCACCTTCACGATGCCGACTCCCGGCAAGAGCTGCACGGCGTGGCGATAGGACGGCACCGATTCGGCCGCGCGCCCGCTCTCGAACAGCATCTGGCCGCGCAGCTCGTGGAAATAGGGATCGTTGGGATGTTCCTTCAGCAGCCCGTCGATGGTGAGCAGTGCCGAGCCCAGAGCTCCGGTGCGGTAGAGGGCGATCGCGCGGGCATAGCGCGCAGGCACCGCGCGATCGCCTTCGGCGTAGCGCTGCAGCGCGGCGTTCGGATTCAGGAAACCCATCAGCTTGGCCACGATACGATGGTGCATTTCGAGGAATTGCGCCGACTCGGGGGCATTGGTGTAGGGCGAGCGGGCGGCCGCCTCCTCGAAGAAGGCGATGCGGTCGGGCGTCAGCGGATGGGTCGAGAGGTAAGGATCCCGCCGGCCGATCATCATGCGTTCCTCGTGCTGCAGGATGCGCAGGAACTCGATCGTCCCCTTGACCGACTGGTGAGTGCGCTCGAGGAACGTCATGGCCGCCTGATCGGCGGAATTCTCCTGAGTCTGGGTATATTTCAGGAAGTACATCAGCGAGCCCGGCGCGCCCATGCCGCCGCCAGCATCGGCGGGTGCCCGCCGACCGGCGCCGGAGCCTGTCGCCGAGCTGCCGGCCATCGCGCCGGCGCCGAGGAGCGCCTCGAGGATCTGCAGCGTGCTGAGCTTCTCCATCTCCTCCTGCGCGCGTGCCAGATGACCGCCGGCGATGTGGCCGGTTTCGTGCGCGAGCACGCCGATCAGCTGGTTGGGCCGCTCGGTGCGCAGCAGCAGGCCGGTGTTGATGAAGATGCGTTGGCCGCCGGCGACGAAGGCGTTGAGCGAGTTGTCCTGCACGATCATGATCTCGACCGCGCTGGGATCGAGCCTCGCCGCCCGCCAGATCGGCGTGACCATGGTGCGGATCGAGCTCTCGATCTCGGCGTCGCGGATCAGACTGAGCCGTTGACCGCGCTGCGCAACGGCGTCACGAAGCGGCGTGAGCGCGAGCAGCACGGCACAGGAGAGGACGAAGATGCGTTGGATCACGGGCGGCACGGCTAACCATCAGGCTATGAATGGCCGGCCGCGCCGTCAATTGCGCAAGCTGGCGCTGGTAGGAGCGTTCTTGCTCTCGGCTTGTGGCGGAAGTGAGCCCTCGCCGGAGAATCTCGCCAATCCGTCGGGAATCGCCGCCAACCACGCGCCGCTGAGCAATCTGCTGCGCGGCGTCAAGTTCGCGGCCGTCGCGGCCGACGAGAGCCGCGCCGCCGAGGTCGGACGCGACATCCTGCAGGCCGGCGGCAACGCCACGGATGCCGCCGTCGCGATGTATTTCGCCATGGCGGTGACCTTACCCTCCGCCGCGAGCCTCGGCGCGTCGGGTGCCTGCATCGTGCATGACGCCAAGACGCGGGCTGGCGAGGCGTTCGTCTTCGCGCCCGTTTCGGCGCCCGGCGGCATCCACGGCGTTCCGGTCACGGTGCCGAGCGGCGTGCGCGCGATCACGCTGATGCATGTCCGCCACGGCCAGGCGCGCTGGGAGGCCATCGTTGCTCCGGCGGAGCGGCTCGCCCGGCTCGGCGTTCCGGTGTCGCGCGCGCTGTCGCGCGACGTGCAGGCGGGAGCGGCGGCGCTCGGCGCCGACAGCGAGGCACGCCGCATCTTCGGCAGGGGCGGCGGCATCGCGATGACCGAGGGCGACAACCTCACCCAGACCGAACTTGCCGCGACGCTCGGGGTTCTGCGCCAGCGCGGCGGCGTCGACCTCTCGCAAGGCACGCTCGCGCGCCTGGTGTCGGACCAGATCGCGCAGCTCGGCGGGAGCATGCCGCTCGAGACGATCCGCAACACCATCCCCCAGGCCGGCCCGCCCGCCGGCGAAAGCTATGGCGGCTTCCGCGTCTATGTGGCGCCGGCGCCGATGGCAGGGGCGAGCGCGCTCGCCGGATGGAAAGGCCAACCGGGCGGCGGAGGCGCCGCGCCTTCGAATTCCGGCGGCATCGCGGGTCTCGCGGCGATCGACGAGAAGGGCAATGCGGCAGCCTGCAGCCTGTCGATGGGCCAGCTCTTCGGGTCGCGCATCGTCGTGCCCGGCACCGGCATCCTGCTCGGCACGCCGACCGCCGACAGCACGGCGGTCAGTCCGCTGGTGATCGGCAATCCGGGGAATGGCGAGGTGCTGTTCGCCGGCGCAGGCGGCGGTTCGCCGTCCGCCGCCTACGCGACCGGCTTCATTGCGCGGGGTACCGTCCGGGACAAGCAGTACGTCGCGGCGGCGCTCAGGGCGCATGCCGGTCGGGGCGGATACGTGAACGCGATCGCCTGTCCCGACGGCATCAGGAGCGGCGGCGTGAGCTGCAACAGCGGCATCGATCCGGCGGGCGGCGGCCTGGCGCTGAACGCCACCTCGCGCTGAGGCAGGCGATGTCGCGTCCCGTGTCGCGCCGCCCAGTCTCGCGCCGTTCTGGCGCCGTCGATCCGTTCATCGTCATGGACGTGATGGCCGCCGCCGCCGAGAAGGAGGCGGCGGGCGACAGCGTCGTCCATCTCGAGGTCGGCCAGCCCAGCACGCCCGCGCCCAAGGCGGCATTGGCCGCCGCCCATGCCGCGCTCGACAACGACCGCATCGGCTATGTCGCGGCGCTCGGCATGCCGGCATTGCGCGAACGCATCGCCCGGCACTATCGCGAGACTTACGGTGCCGACGTGTCGCCGGAGCGCGTGATCGTCACGACCGGCTCGTCGGGCGGCTTTCCGCTCGCTTTCCTCGCCAGCTTCGATGCCGGCGACAGGGTGGCGCTCGCGGCGCCCGGCTATCCGGCCTATCGCAACATCCTGGCGGCCCTCGATCTCGAGGCCGTCGACCTGCCGACCTCCGCGGCCGACCGGTTCCAGCCGACGGTCGCCGCGCTGGAGAAGGTGGGGCCGATCGCCGGATTGATCGTGGCGAGTCCGTCGAACCCCACGGGAACGATGGTGAATCGCGCCGAGCTGAAGGCCTTGGCCGAATGGTGCGACGCACGGGGCGTGCGGCTGATCTCCGACGAGATCTATCACGGCATCGTGTACGAGGGCGAAACCGCCTCGGCAGTCGAGGTCTCCGACCATGCCATCGTGGTCAACAGCTTCTCCAAGTATTTCTCGATGACCGGCTGGCGGGTCGGCTGGCTGATCGTGCCGGACGAGCTGGTGCGGCCGATCGAGCGGCTGACCCAGAACTTCTTCATCTCGGTGCCGACGCTCAGCCAGTATGCGGCGCTCGCCGCCTTCGACGGCCGTGACGAGCTCGACGGCCACGTGCGGCGCTACAAGGCCAATCGCGACCTGCTGATGGCCGGGCTGCCCGCGACGGGCCTGGACCGGCTTACGCCGGCGCAGGGCGCCTTCTATATCTATGCCGACGTCTCGCACCTGACCAACGACAGCCGTGACTTCTGCAAGCGGATGCTGGCCGAGGCGGGCGTGGCAACGACGCCCGGGGTCGATTTCGATCGGGCGCGCGGAGCAGGGACGCTACGCATCTCCTTTGCCGGTTCGACGTTGGAGATGGAGGAGGCGGTTCGACGCCTGGAACGGTGGAGGCGCGCTTGATCCTTCGAATCGCCGCCGCGGCATTCGTTTTGCTCTGGGCGGCGGCCGCCGGCGCGCAGCCGAGCTTCGATTGCGCGAAGGCATCGACTGTCGTCGAACGGGCGATCTGCGCCGATCCCAAGCTGGCCCAGGCGGATCGCGAGATGGCCTCGGCCTACGACGCTCTTTGGGGTCGGCTGTCCGGGCCGGCCAGAGATCACCTGACCCAGGATCAGCTGCGCTGGCTCGCCAACCGGGCGAAGGCCTGCGCCGGTGGCGCGGAGGACGTCGCGCGCTGCGTGAGGCAGCGCTACGTCGCGCGCCTCGCCACGCTGAAGGCCGAGAGCGAAGGTCCGTATCCTTTCGTCAGCGAGCAGGCCCTGGTGCGCAGCGGCAAGGTCAGGACCACGCGCTATGAGATCGATGCCAGCTATCCGCGGTTCGACGGCCCGCACGCCGACTTCTCGGCGGTGAACGAAGCCTTCGCCATCGCGGCGCAGAAAGGCGCCAACGATGCCGTCCCGGGAAACGACGGCGGCGGCCCCGGCATCGACCAGATCTGGACGTATCTCCAAAGCTTCCAGCTTTATCGGCCGGGGCCCCACAGCGTCTCGGTCGCGACGACCTTCTACATCTTCACCGGCGGTGCCCATGGATCGAGCGGCGTGACGGCGACGCTGGTCGATCTGCGTACCGGCCGCCGCGTGCCGCCCGCCGGCGTCTTTGCCGCCGGCTCGGACTGGAAGCGCACCATCACCGACATCGCCCGGGCTGATCTCGAGCGGCAATTCGTGCAGCGGCCGGGCTTCCCCGACTCGCTCCAACCCGCCACCTTCGACAAGCTCATGGATGATCCCGAACGCTACCTCTTCAAGGCCGATGCCCTCGAGATCATCTTCAACCAGTACGACGTCGGCCCTTATGCCGTCGGCCGCTACACCGTCGACATCCCCTACAGCCGCCTGGCCGGCATGATCCGAACGGACGGCCCGCTCGGCCGCTGAGCTCCGTGTTCCTCCCCGCGCTGCCCGCAGGGAGGAACATGATCACGATTCAATGCAACTTGCGGCGGTCGCGAGTCGGCGCGACGGCCGTCGCGCGTTGCTCGACCGGCGGCACCGGGCCGGAATGGTGGCCGACCATGAGCCAGCCGTTGCCCAGCCGCACGAAGCTGTTGGTCGCCATGAGATGGCCGTTGGCCAGGATTTCGCGGCAGACCACGAGGGCAAGGCCGGCGCGGCCGATGACCCATTCGTCGCTGCAGCGCACCTTGGGCGACTCGGGGTGCCCCAGGATGCCTTGCCAGCTGCGCAGGATCTCGGACCTTTCGTACAGGGGGCCCTGGCCCGGATGCAGGCAGACCATCGCCCCGGTCGGTGCCCAGAGCTGTTCCATGGCAGCGTAGTCGCGATCGTTGAAGGCGCGGTAGAAGGCGCGGTTGGCCGCGAGCACGGCTTCCCGCTCATCGTCGTCGAATTCCGCCATCATCGGCGGCAGGCGGGGAGAACGGCGCGGCATTCGACCCTCGAAACTCCTCTGTTGCGCGGTCTAGGATTAGCCGACAGAGAAGAAGCATCCAACCGCCGAGAAGGCCAATGTCCATACCCAAGCTCGAATTCCCGCCGTTTCATCTGCCGCCGGAAGCGGAAGAGCTGCGTGTCGAAGTCCGCGCTTTCCTCCACGAGACGCTGCCCAAGGTGAAGTCGGAGGACCGCTTCGCCAGCTGGAATACCTTCTCGCCACAGTTCAGCCGCGAGCTCGGCAAGCAGGGCTGGATCGGCATCACCTGGCCCAAGAAGTACGGCGGCTCGGAGAAGAGCTTCCTCGAGCGCTACGTCGTCACCGAGGAACTGCTGGGCAACAGTGCGCCCGCCGGCGCCCACTGGGTGGCCGACCGCCAGTCCGGCCCGCTGCTGCTGCGCTTTGGCAGCGAGGAGCAGCGCCAGGCGATCCTGCCGCGAATCGCCGCGGGCGAGTGCTTCTTCTCGATCGGCATGAGCGAGCCGGATTCCGGCTCCGATCTCGCCTCGGTGCGCACCCGCGCCGAGCCGGTGCCGGGCGGCTTCCGGGTCAACGGCACCAAGGTCTGGACCTCGGGCGCGCATCGCAACCACTATTGCATCGCACTGGTACGCACCTCGGGCCAGCATGGCGACCGCCACAAGGGGCTGAGCCAGATCCTGGTCGATCTCAAGACACCGAACATCTCGATCCGGCCGATCATCAACCTCGCCGGCCGGCACGACTGGAACGAGGTTACATTCAGTGATGCCTTCATTCCCGAGAGCTGCCTGATCGGCAACGAGGGCGATGGCTGGCTGCAGGTCACCAGCGAGCTCGCCTTCGAGCGCTCCGGGCCCGAGCGCTTCATGCAGAACTATTACATTCTGCGCGAGCTGGTCCGCGTGCTGGGCCGCCAGCCGGCCAGGCGCGCGGCGGCGATTCTCGGCCGCATCATCGCGCGGCTGTGGACGCTGCGGCAGATGTCGGTCGCGGTCGCGGGCATGATGCAGGGCGGCAAGTCGCCGGCGATAGAAGCGTCGCTGGTCAAGGACCTCGGCACGATCTACCAGCAGGACCTGCCGGAGATTGCCCGCGTGCTCGCCGAGAGCGATGCCACGACGGAAGAGGACATGGCCGATTTCCTCGACGTGGCGCAATACGCCACCATGATGGCGCCGAGCTACACCATCCAGGGCGGCACCACCCAGGTCCTGCGCGGCATCGTCGCGCGCGGGCTGGGGCTGCGGTGAGGTTCGTGGCGCGAAGCTCCAGCTCAGTCATCCTGAGCGCAGCGAAGGACCTGGCGTTGCGTCCAGAGGAGTTCTTTGAGGTGAGAGCGCCAGGTCCTTTGCTCCGCTCAGGACGGCGAAGCCGGAAGGACAGAAGGTTGTGACGGAGATTCTTCATGGATAGCGAAACGCGCGAGATGTTGCTGGAGACCGCCGACCGCTTCTTCACCGAGCGTTGCGGCAAGGACATCGTGAACGGTGTCGAGAAGGGCGTGTGGCCCGTCGATTTCTGGAAGGAGATCGAGGAGATGGGCCTGCCGATGATCGCCGTGCCGGAAGACAAGGGCGGCGCGGGCGGGACGCTGGCCGACATGCTGGCGGTGCTGCGGCTCGCCGGCTCGCACGCCGTGCCGGTGCCGCTCGCCGAGACCGCGCTTGCCAATCTGCTGGTGTCCGCTGCCGGGGGTGTGCCGGCAGCCGGCACCAGCACGCTGGCGCTGGGCAAGGTGACGTTCAACGGCAACCGTCTCAGCGGCAAGGTCGACCGCGTGCCGTTTGCGGCGGTGGCCGATCGCTTCGTGACCGTGGCCAATGCCAACGGCAAGCCGATGGTCGCCGTCGTCGCGGCGGGCAACGTCAGCATCAACGAAGTGCCGAGCCATGCCGGCGAGCCCTACGGCACGGTGACGTTCGACAATCCGGCCTGCGAGTTCGCCGCCGCCTCGCCGGTCAACCTGGAGCGAGCGGTCGAGCTGGCGGCGCTGGTAAGGGCCATGCAGATGGCGGGCGCCGCCGACAAGGTGCTGGCGATCGCCGTCGAATATTCCAAGCAGCGCGTGCAGTTCGGCCGACCGATCTCGACCTTCCAGGCGATCCAGCACATGCTGGCCGAGCTGGCGAGCTGCGTCGCCGCGACCATCGCCTCGGCCGAGGCGACGGCGCGCGATGCCGACGAAGGCGGGCTGGCCGACGGCGGTCGCTTCTCGATCGCCGCGGCGAAGAGCCAGGCGTCGGAATTCGCGCAGCGCATCGCAGCCATTGCGCATCAGTCGATGGGCGCGATGGGCTTCACCCACGAGCACATCCTGCATCATTACACCCGCAGGCTCTGGGTGTGGCGGCGGGACTTCGGCAGCGAGAGCTTCTGGGGCGAGAAGATCGGCACGGCCTTCGCCAAGGCCGGACCGCAGGCGCTGTGGCCGGCGCTGACGTCGAGCCGGTACGCGGCCTGAATCCGGCTCGGGATAGACGGATGAGTGCCCACACGCTCCCGATCATCGATTTCGCCGGCGTCGACGACGAGACGCTGGCCCGGCAGCTCGATCAGGCCTTCACCGACATCGGCTTCTGCTACTTCCGCGGCATCGGCGTCGACCGGTCGCTGGTCGACGGGGTGTTCGAGGCCTCGCGGCGCTTCCATGCGCAGCCGCGCGCCGCCAAGGAGGCGATCGCGATGAACCGCTTCCATCGCGGCTACATGGCGCCCAGGACCTCGATCATCCAGACCTCGTCGGTAGCGAAGGTCACCAAGCCGAACGACTCCGAGTCGTTCATGCTGATGCACGAGGTCGCGCCCGACGATCCGCGCTACGGCCGGCCGCTCGACGGCCCCAACCTGTGGCCCGACCTGCCGGGCTTCCGCGAAGCGGTCGAGGCGTACGAGAAGGCGATGCATACCTTCTGCCTGCGGCTGCTGTCGCCGATGGCGCTGGCACTCGGCCTGCCGCGCGACTGGTTCGCGCCGCACTTCGCGCAGCCGACGACGTTCCTGCGCCTGCTGCATTATCCGCCGCACGCCGAGGATGCGCCCGACGATGCTTTCGGCTCGGCGCCTCATACCGACTACGGCTTCGTCACCATCCTCGCCCAGGACGGGCAGGGTGGCCTCGAGGTACGGCGCAAGGACGGCACCTGGCTGGCCGCGCCGCCGCTCGAGGGCACGTGGGTGGTGAACGTCGCCGACATGCTGTCGCGCTGGACCAACGGGCGCTGGCAGTCGACGCCGCATCGCGTGAAGAACCTTTCGGGCGGCGATCGCTATTCGTGCCCGTACTTCTTCGACATGGCGATGGACAGCATCGTCGAGGTGCTGCCGACCTGCCAGCCCGCCACTCACCCTGCGGTGCGCTACGGCGACTACCTGATGGCGCGCCTCGACAGGAACTACGCCTACCGGCAGCAGCCCGCTGCATGAGCGCGCTCGAAGTCACGAATCTTGCCTTCGCCTATGACGGCGCGCTGGCGGTGCGCGATGTGTCGATCAGCGTGCAGCCCGGCGAGATCGTGGCGCTGCTCGGCGCCAACGGTGCGGGCAAGACGACCACGGTGCGCATGATCGCCGGCGTGCTCAGCCCGCAGAAGGGCGCCATCCGCTTCGGCGGCGAGGCACTGACCGGAACGCCCAGCCATCGTGTCGTACGCCGCGGCATCACGCTGGTGCCGGAGGGCCGGCTGGTGTTCCCGCAGATGACGGTGATGGAGAACCTGCAGCTCGGCGCGCACGTCAAGCCGCGCGGAGAGGTCGCCGCGCTGGTCGAGCAGGCGTTCGCCCTGTTCCCACGCCTCGCCGAGCGGCGCGCCCAGCTCGCCGGCTCGATGAGCGGCGGCGAGCAGCAGATGCTGGCGATCGCGCGCGGCCTGATGGCCGAGCCCAAGCTGATCATCCTCGACGAACCGTCGCTCGGCCTGATGCCGATGGTGACGCAGGAAGTCTTCAGGCTGATCGAGGCGGTGAACAAGCGCGGCATCAGCGTGCTGCTGGTCGAGCAGAACCTGCACCAGTCGCTGCGCATCGCCCATCGCGGCTACGTGCTGGAGAAGGGTGCCGTCGTGCTGGCCGGCACAGGCCATGAGCTGCTCGCCAACGACTACGTCCGGCGGGCCTTCCTCGGGCATTGAGCTGGAGAGCCGCGCTCCCGGCGGACCAAAGTTCAGAACTCCTGGCATATCCCGCACGTGGGCCGGAAAATGCTGGCCACTACCTGTCCGGCTTTTCGCGTTGGGAATCCATCTCTGCCTTGGCCTGCTCGAGTCACCGAACCGCATGCAAACGCGTCGAATTTCCACCGCCGGACACAGGCTGGACCCGCCCGGTTGGGCCGAGGCGTAGCCTTATCATTGGACCGCGCGCATCCTGCGCGCTCATGATCGGGCGCCGTCATGGGCGCGTATGAGCGCGCAGGATGCGCGCGGTCCAATGAGCATGATCCGGCGCACGCTCTCGTCGGGGGACGAAAACAAGTCTTGTCGGTCCGAGGTGTAGCCTCGCCGGAACATTGAGCTCCTTGCCGATGAGCTGCGGACTCGATCGTCTCCGCGCCGACCGAGCCGGACATTCCCATGCTGGGCTATGTCAGGAGTTCTGAACTTTTATTCGTTTTGGTGCGCGCTCCCAGCAGAAGATTATGCCGCGTCGGGCGTGCCGAGATAGGCGGCGATCACCTTCGGGTCGTTGGCGACTTCCTGCGGCGAGCCGTCGGCGATCAGGCGGCCGGCGTCGAGCACCAGCACGCGGTCGGAGACTTCCATCACGGAGGGCATGTCGTGCTCGACCAGCACCACGGTGACGCCGCTGGTGCGGACCTGGCGCAGCACCTCGATCATGGCCGCCGTCTCGGTCGGATTGAGGCCGGCGCAGGGCTCGTCCGCGAGCAGCAGGTCGGCGCGCGTCGCGATGGCGCGGGCGACCTCGAGATGGCGGAGCTGGCCCACGGTCAGGCTGCTCGCCGGCTGCCCGGCGAGGGCGGCGATCGACGCCAGTTCCATGGCGCGATGCGTCGTGGCGACGACGTCGCGCGGTCCGGCCTTGCCGAACAGCGCGCCGATGCGGACGTTCTCGAAGACGGTGAGATCGCGGAAAGGGCGGGCGATCTGGAAGGCGCGGGCGATGCCGAGCTCGGCGATGCGATTGGTCGCCATGCCGGTGATGCGCTTGCCCTGGAACCTGATGTCGCCGGCCGTCAGCGGCAGATAGCCGGTGATCAGGTTGAACATCGTCGACTTGCCGGCACCGTTGGGGCCGATGATGCTGGTGATCGAACCGGCCGCGATCGCGAACGACACGTCGCGGATCGCCGCCAGTCCGCGGAAGTTCTTGGACAGGTGCTCGACCGTGAGGAGGCTCATGTCGCGGTCCGCTTCCTCTTCTTCAGCAGTCCCGCGATGCCGCCCGGCGCCGACAGCACGAGGATCACCAGCAGCAGGCCGGTCGCGAACAGATGGAAGTCGAGCAGGCGGCCCAGGATCACCTGCGTGATGAAGACCAGCAGGAAGGCGCCGATTACCGGCCCGAACAGCGTGCCCATGCCGCCGAGCAGCGAATAGACGATCAGGCTGAGGTTGGTGTCGTCGCGGTAGACGGATTCGGTCGTGATGTATCCCAGCGAGTGGGCGAAGATCACACCCATCACGCCGGTGAGCACCGCGCTCACCACGAAGGCCAGCCGCTTGTAGCGTTCGGTCGGCACGCCGAGCATGCGCGCGGTGTCCTCGTCCTCGCGGATGCTGAGCAGGCCCGCGCCGAAACGGCTGCGGCGGATCTGCCAGGAGACCAGCAGGATGAAGAGCGCGGCCACCAGGTAGATCTCGTAGAAGAAATCCGCCGGATCCATGCCGGCCGGCGCGATCGGCGGGAAGTTGAGGCCCATCGAGCCCTGGAAGAAGTCGATGTTGTTGGTCAGCTCGGCGCAGACGTGGCTGACGCCCAGCATCGCGATGGCGAAGAAGGTGCCGCGCAGGCGCAGGATCGGATAGGCGATCAGGGCGGCCAGGACGGCGCAGCAGGCGGCGCCGGCGAGCAGGCCGAGGGGCAGCAGCAGGAGCGCCGGCAGGCTGGAGAATTTGTCTTCGACCAGGCCGGCGGTGAAGGCGCCGACGCCGATGAAGGCGGCATGGCCGAAGCTTGCGTAGCCCGCGAAGCCGCCGAGGATCCCCCAGGCGAGACCGAGCCCTGCAGCGTAAAGCATCAACTGGCCGACGCGCACATAGAAGGGCGGCAGGAAGAATGGACCGGCGGCCAGGATGACGATGGCGGCCGCGACCAGGAGGAAGACCTGCGTGGGATTGAGCTTCATCGGGAGGGCGCGAAGGCGTTGCCGAGGAGGCCGTTCGGCCGGACCAGCAGGAGGAGAACGAGCAGCAGGAACATCGTCACGTTGGGAAAGGCCGGACCGATATATTGTGCCGTCAAGGTGCTGACCAGGCCGAGCAGCAGCCCGCCGATCAGCGCGCCGGCGGGACTGCCGACGCCGCCCAGCACGACCACGACGAAGGCGTTCAGGGTCCACCCGCCCTCGTCGTTGGGCGAGAACGGCAGGATGATGCCGATCACGATGCCGGCCGCGCCGGCAAACGCGGCCGACACCGCGAAGGTGAGGGCATAGACATGCCGCACGTTCACGCCGCACAGCCGCGCCGCCATGGTCTGCTGCGCGGTCGCGCGGATGACGCGGCCGAGCGGCGAGAAGCGCAGCAGGGCGGCGAGGCAGGACAGCAGGATCAGGCTCGCGGCCAGCGCGCTGAGCCGCACCGCGTCGAGGTTCACCGGCCCGAGCTTGAAGGACGTGAAGGCATAGCTCGGCGTGATGCTCCTCATGTCGGGCGAGAAGACCCAGATCATGGCGTTCTGCAGCATCAGCGCCACGCCGAACGTCAGGAGCATCGAATTGAGCGAAGCGCGGTCGACGGCATGCTGGATCAGGAAGCGCTGGTAGGCGTAGCCGACGCAGAACAGCACCGCCATCACCGGCGGGATGCAGAGCAGCGGATCGATGTGCAGCGCCTCGGAGAAGATCAGCGCGAGATAGGCGCCCATCAGCACCAGGACGCCGTGGCTGAGGTTGATGACGTGCAGCACGCCGAAGATCAGCGAGAAGCCGACCGCGGCGAGCGCGTAGATGCCGCCCAGCACCAGGCCGTCGGCGAGCGTTTGCGCGATGAGATTCATTTGGCGTTCACGATTTTCGCTGGGCGCGCCGCCTCAGTGACGCGTCTTTCCTGCTGCTGCGGCACTGCATGACGCCTCACTGGAGTGACGCGCTCCCAGCGATGAAGACCAATCAAGCCTTCTTGTCCCAGGTCTGTGCCGGATAGACCGCAGGAGCCGACCTGGCGGCTTCCGGGAACACCGTCTCGAGCTTGCCCTTCTGGACCTGCCCGATCATGCCGCCCAGGGCGAGCGGGTCGCCGTCGCCGTCGGGCGTGAACTTGATGCGGGCATAGAAGGTCTCGAAGTCGGCGGCGGCGAGCGCGTCACGCACCGCCTCGGGCTTGAGGCTCTTGGCGGCCTGCATGGCCATCACATAGGTCTCGATGCAGGCAGCGGCGCCCGCGACGTGGTAGGCGATCGGGCGCGTGTACTTGCTGCGATAGTATTCGGCGAACTTCCTGGCGTCGCCGAAGAACTTGTCCTTGTAGGGCACGGTCTCGTTCCAGTAGGTCGAGCACAGGATCGACTCGGAATACTTGCCGAGCGCCTCGCGATAGGAGGCGAGCTGCGGCCCGAGCCCCTGGAACAGCAGCTTCACGTTGGTGTTCGTCGCCACCATCTGGCGCGCGATCAGGAGCGAGTCCTGATCGTGAACGACGCAGAGCAGCATGTCCGGCGTCTTCGCGCGTACCGAGGCGAGCACGCCCGACACGTCGGTCACCTTGCCCGGCAGTTCGAACGAGTCGAGCCGCTTGAAACCCGCCGCGTCGCACGACTGCCGCACGCCTTCGGCCGCGGTCTTGGAGAAGGCATCGTTGTTGTAGACGACGGAATAGGTCGCCGGCGTCGGGCTCAGGGTCTTGAACAGCGCCGAGGCGGCCGCGAACTGGCGCGTGGCGCGCGGGAACATGCCGAACGAATACTTGAAGCCGCGCGTGAAGATGGCGTCGGACCCGCCGCCGGTCTGCACCATCGGCTTGCGGGCGCGCTCGGTGATCGCCACGGTCGGCAAGACGATGTTGGAGCCGAAAGAGCCGAGGAAGAAGTTCGTGCCCTCGTCGATCTGGCGCTGGATCAGCGTCGTGGCGCGCGCCGGATCGCTCGCATCGTCGAACAGCTTGAGCTCGATCTTGTATTTGTCGCCGGCGATCTCGACCCCGCCCAGAACGTCGTTGATGTAGGTCGCGGCGGTGACGTAGCCGTTGTTGACATTGAGGCCGGTTTCCGCCGCCGCGCCGGTGAGCGGCACCGAGCCGCCGATCGTCAGCGTCTTGGTCTGCGCCTGGCTCGAGCGGAGAGCCGGGGCGGTGAGGGCGACCGCGCCCAGTCCTGCTGCCAACACATCGCGACGCTTCATGAATTCCTCTCCAGTTGCCCTAGGGGTCGGCCACGTTCGGACCGATGGTCCCAAATCCGTCATGACGGTGCAAGGCGCACACCCTGCGTAGCGGACCGCGATCCTGAATTCCTCCCCGCGCCGCGCGCAGAATGGAATCAACGCGCGTCGGACGTCAGCTCCTGATCTCCACGCCCGCCCACTCCTCCAGCAATTTCGCGATGTGGGTGAAGTCGGAGTCCGCGCCGAAGCGGGCCTTCGTGATGGCGAGCATCTCGCGCACCGCGCCGCCGACGACCATCGGCACACCCATGGCTTCGGCTTCCTCGACGCATAGCCGCACGTCCTTGTAGGACAGCCCGGTGGCGAAGCCGAAGTCGAAGGTCCGGGGCAGGATGGCACGCGGAAACTTGTCCTGGGTGGCGCTGTTGCGGCCGCTCGAGGCGTTGATGATGTCGATCAGCACCCTGGGGTCGAGGCCGGCCTTCACGCCCATCGCCATCGCTTCCGATGTCGCCACCATCGCGGTGGCCGCGAGAAGGTTGTTGGCGAGCTTCGCGGTCTGGGCCATGCCGGGTTTCTCGCCGGCGAAGAACAGCTTGCCGAACGTCTTCATCATCGGTTCGATTTCGCCGAAGGTCTTCTTCGGGCAGGAAACCATGACGGCGAGCGTGCCGGCCTTCGCGCCGGTCATGCCGCCGCTCACCGGCGAATCGACCCAGCCGATGCGGCGTTCGGCAAGCTTGCCGGCCACTTCGACGGCGACGCCGGGGCCGGTGGTCGACAGGTCGATCATCAGCCGCACCTTCGAGCCGTTGATGATGCCGGCGTTCCCGCCCAGCGCCACCTCGCGCACGATATCGGGCGTCGGCAGGCTGACCAGCACGATCTCGGCTTGCGAAGCCACCTCGGCGGGCGAGGCGGCGATCTGCGCGCCCCGTGCCGCCAAGGGCTTCATCGCCTCCGCCGAGACGTCGTGGATGCACAGTTCGTAGCCTACGTCGAGCAGACGCGACGCCATCGGCCCACCCATCCGGCCCACACCCACGAAACCGACCATCGCCATTGCTTTCTCCACTTTCCCGTTGGCTGCTAGGCTAGCACCCGGGAGGAAGCATGCTGAAAGGCAAAACCGCACTCGTCACCGGCTCGACCCAGGGACTGGGCCTCGCGACGGTCGAGCGGCTCGCGTCGCACGGCTGCAACATCGTGATGAACGGCCTCGGCGACGCCGAGACGATCGAGGCCAGCAGCCGGCGGATCGCCGAGGCGCACGGCGTGCGGGTCCTGCATCACGGCGCGGATCTTGCGAAGCCGGCCGAGATCGCGTCGCTCGTCGACACGGCGCTGGCCACCTTTGGCGGCGTGGACATCCTGGTCAACAATGCCGTCGTCCGTCACTTCGCGCCGATCGAGGATTTCAAGCCGGAGGACTGGGATCGCGCGCTCGCGGTCAATCTCTCCTCGGCATTCCACACCACGCGCCTCGTCCTGCCCGGCATGCGCCGGCGCGACTTCGGCCGCATCGTCAACATCGCCTCGATCTTCGGCCTGCGTGCCGTGGTCGATCGCGTCGACTACGTGACGACCAAGACGGCGTTGATCGGCTTCACCCGGGCCGTCGCGCTCGAGACGGCGGCCCAGAACATCACCTGCAACGCGATCTGCCCGGGCTCCTCGCCGACACCGGCGATCGAGCAGCGTCTCGCCAACTTCATGGCCAGGGAGAACCTGCCGCGCGAGCAGGCGGTGAAGGTCTTCATGGGCTCGCGCCAGCCGTCCGGCCGCTTCGTGTCGCCCGAACGGGTGGCGGGCCTGGTTGCCTTCCTGTGCGGCCCGGACGGCGCCGACACGACCGGCTCGGCCCTTTCCATCGACGGCGGCTGGAACGCAGCGTAGCCTTTCCCCAATTGGACCAAGGGGGCGACCACTGCCCGCCACACGTCGAATCCACTCGCTGTGCGGCGCGGTGAACACCATCACCGGAACGGGCGGCGATCTGATCGATGGCAAGTTCGATCTGCAGCCGTTTGCCCGACGGCCCGTCGAACGGCACGGTCGAAGCCTGTGCTCGGCAAGCCTCCAGCGGCAATCTTCGACGCTTCGCTGACGGGGGCAGGGCCAAGCGCTACCTGATCGCGCAGCGGACCGCCGGCGGCGACATCTATCCCGCTATCCCGCGCTCGAGCGCGGCACGATGTGCCTGCGAATTGGGCGAAGCCCAGTGATGAGGAATGTGCAGGTTGACCGGAGCAAGCTCAGCTCTTTCTCTCCAACGGCTTCTGCTGGCACCGTAGATGGCCGTCGATCGCTTTCAACATGCGCATCACTGCCTCGTCGAGGGCGGGATCAGTGTCCAACGGCTGGCGCCACTCGGCGAGCTGCCGGTCGAGAGCAACGGGAAAGGATTGCTGAATGCGCATGCTCCATTAACACCGGAAGGAGCTTGCAGTTCCATCGGCAGCCATGCGGCAACTTGTTGGGAAATGAGGCAGAATCAGCGCTTTACGTCGCGCAGGGCCTGGTTGAGCGCGCCGAGCAGATCGTCCTTCTCCCTGTGGCGAACGGTGCTCAGGGCACGCGGCAAGCCGGCGTGATGCTCCCTGCCCCTGGCGGTGAGGACCGGTCCATCCTTACTGTCCTCGATCAGGCGCAGGGTGCGCAGATTGGCGAGGTCTGCGGCTCGCAGCGTATGCACCGGCGATTCGCCGAAAGCGACACGGCGCAGGGTGATTTCCTCCTCCGCGCTCAGGACGTCGAGGCTGCTTTTCTTGTTGCCGCTGCTGTCACCGGTCATGGCCTGTTTTCCTCCAGACGTGGCAGCAGCGCGATCCCGCCGCGACGGTCCGCGTTAGATGGTGCCTGCCCCTTCCGTCCACAAGACACGGTGGTCAGTGCCGCCATTCGCTGGCCGGTGGCAGGCCCTCCGTAACATCGATGTGGGCGGCATCGCCGTAGGGGGCCGATTGCTTGCCGCTGAAGCGGAGGTGCAACACCTTGCCATCGAAGGTCAGCAGGCGGAGGTCACGCCGGCCATGGGAGCGCTGAAGGTCGGCTGCTGGCATGCGCAGCTCCCCGGATGCCACTACCTGGCCGGGCCGCGTCGTATAGCCATCGAGGTCGTAGTCCGCCGGGCCGATCGTTTCGTCACCGCAGACCAGCGTGCCACTGCCGCGCAGCCTGCCGAGGAAGCGCATCATGTCTGGCTCCGTACATCGCGAAAGCGGACCAGGCGGCCCGTGGCTTCGTCCCACAGGGTGAGCCAGGGTGCCGTCAGCGCATGGCGCAGGTCGAGTGGCGGCGTCGGATGCAGGGACTGCATGGCCTGGTGCGCGGCGTCGAGGCGGTAGTTCGGCACACGCGGATCGAGATGGTGGACATGATGGAAGCCGATATTGCCGGTAAGCCATTGCAGCGGCGCCGGCAGGCGCAGCCATGACGATCCGCCGAGCGCCGCGTCGACGAAGCGCCAGTCGCTGCGCGGTGACCAGTGCGCCGCCTCGAACCGATGCTGCACGGAGAACAGCCACACACCCAGCACCGACGATACCGCGATCAGCGTCAGATGGACGAGCAGGACCTCCTGCCAGCCGAGCAGTACGATCAGGGTCGCGAATATCACGAGCAGCGCGAGGTTGGTGAGGCTGACCGAGCGGCGCTCCCTGTGCCAGTCGCGCGGGGTGTCGAACGGCACGCGATAGAGCAGCAGGAACACCAGTGGCGGCAGCAGCAGGTTGGCGATCAGCGGATGGCGGGGCAGCCGGTAAAGCATGCGCTGCCAGGGTGACAGCGCGAGATATTGCTGCACGGTGAGGCAGGCGGAGTAGATGTCGGCACCGCCCCCGCTGCGGTCGAGGTTGTTCCAGTCGCCGTGATGCAGGCCGTGCTGGCGGCTCCAGTTCGCGAACGGCGTCAGCGTGAAGATGCTGCACAGCCGGCCGACCGCGATGTTGGCGCGCCGCGAGGGGAAGAACGAGCCGTGGCCGCAGTCGTGCTGAATGATGAACACGCGCACCAGCAGCGCTCCGGTCGGCAGCGCCAGTGCGAGCGTGAGCCACGGCGACAGCGGATAGACGAGATGCATCGTCATGCACAGGGCAAGGAAAGGACCGAAGGATGTCGCGAGCTGCAGGATAGACAGTCGCCGCGATGGGCGGGCAAATGTGGCGGCGGTACGGCGGATTTCGGAATCGGATACCGGCATCCTCCTACATGGTGCTCCTGCACCGTACTTGCAAATGAGCGGCGCGCGGCCCATACAGTGGCGGTCGATAGACGGATAGATGATTTGGTCGCGCCTCGTGTAAGTCGACGCGACCCCCGACTCCATCCCGAAAACCAATGCGCCTTCGACGATCGGTGTTCCGCCCCAAGCGGCACGCTGGTCAGCATATCTACGTTCGTGAAAGGTATTCCCATGACCACGGGAACCGTCAAATGGTTCAATGCTGCCAAGGGCTTCGGCTTTATCCAGCCCGACAACGGCGGCAAGGACGCTTTCGTCCATATCAGCGCGATCGAGCGCGCTGGCCTCGGCACCCTCAATGAAGGCCAGAAGGTCGAGTTCGAGCTCGTGACCGACCGCCGCAGCGGCAAGCAGTCTGCCGACAATCTGAAGGCCGTTGGCTGATCGGAGGCCCGCCCTGGCAGCAGGGCGGGCCGCTTCCGTCACTTTGACGGCGCGCGCCCCGCGTAAGAGACTTCCGCCCCAATGGGGGAAGCGGGCAAATGACCACATTCGTATTGATACATGGCGCCTACCAGGGCGGCTGGATCTGGAAGCGCGTTGCTGCGGAGCTGACAGGCGCGGGCCATCGCGTGCTGGCGCCGACGCTCGACGGCTGCGCCGAGCGCAAGGGCCAGGTGCGCGCCGGCATCACCACGGAGACGCATGCCGCCGAGATCGCCGAGCTGCTGTTCTACGAGGATCTGACCGACGTCGTGCTGGCCGGCACGAGCACCGGTGGCATGGTGATGGCCGCTGCCGCGGAGCGGACGCGCGAGAGGATCGCACGGCTGGTGTTCGCCGATGCGCTGGCGCTGCTCCACGGCGAGGCGCTGCCCGACATTGTCAAGCGTCCCGGCGCGGTGAACACCGAGCTGACGAGCGGTCCGTCGCGCCAGGATTTCGAGACCCGCCTGTTTGCCGACCTCGATGCCGCGACGCGCCGCTGGGCGATCGAACGCTGCACGCCGCATCCGATTGCCGCCATGCAGGCGCCGGTCCGGCTCGAGCGCTTCTGGGATCAGCCGTGGAACGCTTCGGTGATCTGGTGCAAGCGCAGCACGAATCCGCCGCAGGCTCACCAGCGCCGCACCGCCGAGCGGCTTAAGGGCCGCTGGCACGAGCTCGACACCGGGCACTATCCGATGCTCACCGAGCCGGCCGCCCTCGCACGACTCATCGCCGAGGGCTGAGGCAAGCGCCCTTGCGTCGGGCCGCGACGAGCGGCTTGACGCAAACAGAGGACGACTTCACGGCGCTCCATGCCGCGGCGAAGCGCATGCTGGCGCGCGAAGGGCCGGCACTGCGCAATCTGCAGGACGTCAGCGCCGTGCAGGCCGTCGATGTGCAGCTCGTCCGATCGTCCAGCACGGCGGGCGGCCGCATCGGGAGATCGCCGACCCTGAAGAGCAGCGGATCGTGCGGACTCTGAAAGGGGCTTGCGCCCTGTTCGATCTGGGGGAGCCACGATTCGAGCCGATCGTGTAAGATGGTGTCAATGTAAAGGTGTCGAGGGGCGGGGGAGCGATGCGTAAGCAGATTATCGGGGCAGTCGTGGAGCGCCTTGCGCTGCGGACTTCGGGAGGCCTGCTGGCGGCGTGCCTGTCGACGCTTCCGCTTCCGGCCGTCGCCCAGAGCACGGTCTGGGACAGCGTGTGGACGAACTCCAACTGGTACGTCCCCGTTCCGAACCTCATCGCCTACCAGTCCGGCAGCCAGAGCTTTACGCACGTCGTGCCGATCGGCGACCAGACGCTATGGACGATCGGCATCTCCGACCACGGCCACTTCACCGGCACCAGCGAAGCCACCCTGAGCATCGGCTCGTTCGAAAGCTTCTCGAGCACGAACATGCAGGGCGTCGTCACGACGGCGGGGCAGGTCGTCATCGTGTTCACCCCCACCAGCGGCAGCGGTCCGGCGACGATCGGCATCGGCCAGATGCGCGAGATCGGCGGTGTGCCGCTGGCCGAGATGCAGATGATCACCGGCAGCCAGGTCCTGGTCACGCACTGGGCCTACATGGCGCCCTACAATCCCGCCACCTTCACGCCACCCCCGCCGACCGACGTGGTCCATGCCGACGTGGCATCGCCGCAGTGGCGCTGGACGGCGAGCACGACCTGGTCGCTGGTCAGCCAGCCGATCTTCGCCTCGGCCAGTCCCGGCACCTTCAAGATCACCAATTACAACAACGGCTATTTCTGGGGCATCGGCGTCGGGCCCGAGGGCAGCGGCGTCGGCAACTTCACGCTGCTCGGCTCGATGACGCCCGAGGGCAACGTGCTGTTCAACACGCTGGTCGACGGCACGCTCACGAGCCTGACCGGCCTGATCACGGGAGATCCGGCCACGGGGTCGATGGCGCTGCTTCCGTACCTGGGGTCTGGAACGTACGGGCCGGTCAGCACCGCCGCCGTCGTGGTCGCGCCCTCCGCGATCACGGCGGGCTCGGCCTTCTTCCTCAGCGACGTCGGCTCGACGGTCCTGCCTGCCTTCACCGGCGGGACGCTGCAGGCCGACAGCGACGGACAGACCTCTACTCAGAACTTCACGCTCGACGCGTCCGGCACCAATCGGATCGACCAGCGCGGCAACAGCGCCACCTTCTCCGGAGTGCTCTCCGACGCGGTTCCCGGCACACCCGGCAGCGTGACCATCGGCAACAGCGAGACCGGTGGCCGGATCGTGTTCAGCGGCGTGAACAGCTATACCGGCACGACGCTGATCGACGCTGGCGCCACTCTCGCCGTCGACGGTTCGATCGTGTCGCCGGTCACGGTCAATGGCACACTGCGGGGGACCGGCCTGGTCGGCGGCAGCACGACGATCGCCAGCGGCGGCACGCTGGCTCCCGGCAACAGCCCCGGCACGCTGACCTTCGCCGCGCCGGTCGCGATGGCACCGGGCGCGACGCTGCAGCTCGATATCGACGGCAC
>Ga0182738_1001076_pt1 | contig 35076 bp, 39 predicted proteins | sample eDN5th30CBELigMG_FD_128876 | JGI IMG/M metagenome (GOLD analysis project Ga0182738, IMG submission 128876) | Enriched Miracle-Growth compost microbial communities from Emeryville, California, USA - eDNA 5th pass 30_C BE-Lig MG (version 2)... ...
AACGCCAACAGGCCCCACTCCGCCCACCACGGACTCAGTCCCGCCGAGTTCGCCCTACAGTGGACCACGACCCACCAACCCCAAGCCGCATAGCGACTGGACCACCAAACGGGTCCCCCTCACGTCTACTTCTCCGCGAGACAATTAACCGCCCGCCCGAAGCTTGGACCGAATAGCTCTTCTCCCACCCGTCAATCGAATGCGACAGGCTGACCATACGCCTGAAATGGTGCGACTCGGACACCGGCGTCGGAAAATAGCGCGCTAATCCTTTGAGTGCCTTCGGGTGTTACCGGACCCGCGATTGCACGATCGTAAGCACCGAATCTGGCAATAACCGCCGCTTCTTGGCCGCAGGCGAACTCAGCATGGAGACCGTGAAGGCCGGAAGTGTCCCCATAGTTGTAAGGCGTGCCGTCAGTGTAGAGACCATCGCGGGTTATGAAATGACTATCACTGCCGTCTTCGCCAACGACCCAGAGCAGTTTGCCGCCCCGTTTCTCGATCTGCCTTCTGTCGAAACAACCAGGCTGACTGTCATCAATGATGACTCTACCGGTCAAGTCGATATCGTCGTATTCTGCGTGGTCTAGGTCAATGGAGCCGGTCACTGCCGTAACGATGATATTGGATGCTCGAAGCACTTCGGCCGAGCTGACCTCAACCGTTACCCAGCCTCGCATGGCCTCGTGGGCGCTTAGTCGACATGTCTTGGATCGTGGCTGTGGATGATGTGGTCATCGAATGCGTGCAGCAATGCCACCGTAGCCGACATACCGATCGAACCAGCCCCGCCGATTACTCCGATCTTGCCAAGGGATTCGGTACGAGTCTCGTACATAACTTTTTTGACCGTCTCAACGATCATGCAGACGGTGCCGCCATGCCCGGTAGTGGTTACGAGGTCGGCCATTCCGTCAAATTCACGCGATCGCTGGCCAAAATTAGTGATAGTGGGATGCGGAAGAACAGCGCCAAGACCTAGAACTTTAGCGCCTAATCGGTGATGGGCGAATTGAGCTGTCTCTTTGAGCACAAACGCTGCAGCCGCTGCCATCGTCACTGCCTGTTGCGCATCGCTGCGGTCAGGCCAAAGATCCATAAGCATATCGCTGTACATGGGCACCAAGACCCGAGCGCTATTTTCTTCGTCGAGACTGCCTCGAGTGTAGGTATCGAGCACGGTAGGCGGAAGCCCATACATCCCCCGCATCCGCTTGTCTGAATCGACCCCGAACCTAATCGGATCCAACAGAGGCGTGAATGGAGTTGACTCGCTCGCATTGGCTTGATCATGGCGCGACGAGCGCATCGGCACACAGAACGCACGCGCGATGGGCCGGCCGACCGTGCGGGCGCCTTCCTAGTAGTCGAATGACCTTTCTACGAAGTTGTGATTTTTCTCGTGGGCACGGGAGATATCAGCCGGATCGGCATCAGTTTCCATACTGACCGCGATAGCAACATCGGAAAGGTTCTTCAGGAGCTGGTCCCGTGAAAAACCAGTGTACTCCGGCGGCATAGCAGTCCAGATGCACGTCTTTTGCCTCTAAATGCGCACTAACGGCCGCGATCTCAGCGGGCGTACGGGCAGCGGCGTTCGGCATGAGTTTTTGTAGCCCCTTCAGGTCGGGTGGCTCGGCAATTTCCCTGTATCGACGGCATATCAGCGCCTTTAGCGATTCAGCGACTGTTCGGCATCCACCATGTTGTTTCGTTCGTGCATCGAACGACCTGGCCAACACCCCGGATTCAGCAGCGAAGCTGCTTGACAGTCACCCAGACCGCGGCAGCGCCGCTTGGTACGCGTCGCGCAACTCAGCGAGGGACGCCGAGTGAACACCGTCGACCTTCAACGCGTCATCCAACGTCGCAATACTGGTTTCCAAGCAATTCCGATACATATCGCGGCTATTGGCCATCTCGATGGCTTCCTGGACGTGATTCTGAGGGGTGATGAGCACGATGTTTGGAAGGCTGACCTCTTCATTATCGTCCTGGACCAATCGCAGCCCGACTTCGATAATCCGCAGGCTATAGAACGAGTCCTCTCCGGGGCCAATCGTGACCGACAACCGTTCCACGTCCCCAGGTTCAATCTTGAACTCAGTGTCTGTAAACGCCGGCTGCCTCGTTAGCTGCCCGTTCGAATCGACCGGTAGGCTTAGTGTGTACTCGGCGGTGATCGCGGCAGGTCCGCCGCCACTAAATGCACAGTTCTTAACATAGCTATCTCGGTTGCTAACTTCTTTGATCAGCTGAGCCTCGATCTTCTTGATTGTTAGCGCGTTCTTGCCATTGTTTTTGAGCGTGACGTCGACCGGTGTAGCACCGACGTCCATCGCAAACTGCTCGGATGTGTAACCCGTCGCATCGACTTGAGCTCCAGACAACTCGATGACGTTCTCAACGGTTACAGCGGAGACCTCAAGCCCCCCCGGCTTGTTCGTGCTTTGGAAGTAGCCGACTCCGGCGACCACCAACGTAAGGACGCCCACCAAAGTGCCGGCCCCCACCCACGCCGGGTGCTTGATGGCGCCGACGACCTTTGACGCGTCCATGGTTCCCCTAGTCTGCCAAACGAGTGGGCGTAGCCCGACACCTTAGTCCGCATATTGAAGCATATAGTTCATATAGTTGCTACATTAGTTCACCAATCAGCGCCAGTGCTGGTCGGCTCGGCCATGTTTGCCAACTCAGCCTCGGAGGGGTTGCCTCGCACCGAACGATTGAGTCAAGGACTGCAATCTCCGAAGTTTGCCTATTGACGGATCGTGGCCGGTCCCGATCAGTCGTTTTGCCGTCGAACCGGCGGGGATCTGCGTTCTTCAAGGCCCAAGGCAGGCCCCGGATTCAGCAGTCCTGCCATCGACAAGGCCCCGAATCGGCCTCGTGCCTGCATAGAATCCCGTCCACCCCCGTTGCCGTGATCGGAGTACCTCATGCGGTTCAATCCACCGCCGAACTGGCCCATAGAACCGGGCTGGACACCTCCGCTCGGCTGGGAACCGCCCGCGGACTGGGAGGAACCACCGTACCGGTGGGAGTTCTGGCTTCCTGACAATCTCGTACCGGTTGATCCCTCAGCCGTTCACGCCCCTCCCAACCAGGCCCCGGCGCCATCGGCCGTCACGCTGCCCGAGGTTATTGTCGACAAGATTGGGAACGCAGCGCCTGCCCCGACGGGACGCGACAGGGAACCCGATGCCCGGCAAGGGTTAATAACGAAGGCTGTGCAGAATCCAATCTGGACCACCCTCGGCGCACTCGTCGGCATCGTCGGCCTGGTGGTGTCGATGACGCAGATCTACCAGGCTATGCGAACGCCGCCGGTGGACTTGCAGGTCGCCGCGCTGACCATCGACACCCAACAAGCGCTTCAGGGCACCATAACCGGCGCGGAACGGGCCACCCGTTCAATCGAGCTCACGCCCATCGACCTTACCCTTCAAAACAGGGGCGGCGAACCCTCACTCATCACCAGAGTGGAGGCCGAGGTTCTCTTCTTTCAGCAGCTCCAAGACTGCACTTTCGCCGAGCCAACGCCGGAGTCGATCAGCGCGAGTTACCATCTTGCGATCCCGATGAACGACCTCGAGCCCGTAAAAGCCAACGTCGCCAATGAGATCCGTTTCGAGGTAAAGGCCGGCACTGCCGACCGGATGGTTCTGACCGTGGGCCCGCAGAGCCAGCCCGCATTCGACACCACCCCGATGGTGATGACGGCGAAGCTCAAGCTGATACACGATGACAACCAGACGTTGGACGTTGGAGGGGTCTCGCTTGTCAGTACGGTCAGCGCCGCTAACGCGCAAATCCAAGCGCTGAGTTCTAATCCTTCCCCGAGGGCACGCGGCTGCGCCAAGGAGAACCTCGCGCACCTCGACAAGATGTTCGCAATCCAAGCGACCCGTTCGCGGATACTCGATGCGCTGCGGTCGGCATACCAACGCGCATCTACGTGACTCACCGATCCTTGCGAGACAGCAGCGGGCAGGCGTTGCGCTCGACACGCCCGCTTTGCCGCAACTCGAGGACATAGTTGCCCCAGTAAAGCTCGACATGCCGTCCTCAACCGCCCGGCGTGGAGCACCGAGTGTCCGTCGTATGACAACGCGCTAGCTGAGCCGGTGGTTGGGCTCTACAAGACCGCACTCATCGAGCCGCGGCGACCGTCGAAGGGCCTCGACGACCTCGAGTTCGCCACCGCCGAAAGGGTCGACCGGCTTAACCGCCGCCGCCCCTACCAATAATGCGACGACCTCACACCCGTGCCGGCCAAGCAAGCTGGATACGCTCACCAACAGGCTCCAGCGGCCGCCGGAGCCTCAAACGAGAAAATCTCACACACGCCAGGGGATTCGTAGGTGTTCGTCGAGAATCGCGTCCACGTCGACCACGGTCTCAGACGGCGCCCGGGGGCGCTCAGGTGACGCGCCGCAGCGTTTCCGGGGTGAGATCAAGCCGTGACGGATAGCCGTCTACGGCCATGATCAGATCGGCTTCGGCCAGCAGCGAGCGCAGCACGTGCACGATCCCGGCGGTTCCGCCCAAAGCGAGGCCGTAGGCATACGGCCGGCCGATACCCACCGCCGTGGCGCCCAACGCAAGAGCCTTGATGATGTCGGCCCCCGTGCGGATGCCCGAGTCGAACAGCACCGGCATCCCGTCGGCGGCTGCCACCACGTCAGGCAGGCAGTCCAGGGCCGGCAGTCCGCCGTTGGCCTGTCGACCGCCGTGCGTGGAGCAGTAGATGCCGTCGACCCCGCCGTCTCGGGCGCGCCGCACGTCCTCGGGGTGGCAGATGCCCTTGACGATCAACGGCAGGTCGGTCAATGACCGCAGCCACGGCAGATCATCCCAGGTCAGCGGGTTGCCGAAGGTCTGTATCCAGGACAGGATGGCGGCTTGCGGATTCTCCTCGGGCGGCTGGGCCAGCCCCGCCCTGAACACCGGGTCCGACCAGTAGTTGGACAGGCAGTGCCCACGCAGCTGTGGGAAGTTCGACGTGGACAGGTCCCGGGGGCGCCAGCCCGGAACCCAGGTGTCGAGGGTGACGACGATCGCCTTGTAACCGGCCGCCTCCGCGCGATGCACCAGGCTGGCGGCCAGCTCCCGGTCTTTAGGCGTGTACAGCTGGAAAAACCCTGGGGTGTCACCGAATTCGGCGGCGACCTCCTCAAGCGGGTCGGCGGTGAGGGTGGACACCATCATCGGAACGCCGGTGGCCGCCGCAGCCCGGGCGCTGGCCAGGTCACCGTGTCCATCTTGGGCGCAGATCCCGATGACACCGATCGGCGCCATGAAGACCGGCGAGGGCAGCCGCAATCCGAACATCTCGATCGACAAGTCGCGTTCGGCAGCGCCAACGAACATTCTCGGTATAAGCCCCCACCCGTCGAAAGCGGTGACGTTGGCCCGCTGGGTGCGCTCGTCACCGGCACCGCCGGCCACATACGACCACACCGAGGGGGAAAGCGCCGCAGCGGCTTTGGCCTCCAACTCGGTGTAGGTCATTGGAAGCGCGGGTACCACTCCGGCCAGGCCCTGCAGGTAGATCTCGAACTGATAATCCCCGAAAGCCATCGCGTTAGCCTGTCTGTTCTTCGGCTGATTCTTTAGCGGCGAGTTCCTTCTTCCACTGCCGGAAGGTCTCTTCGGTGCGCCCGCGCCGCCAGTACCCCGAGATCGACGCCCACTTGGCGTCGACGCCGCGCTCCTTGCGGACATAGGGCCGCAGATTGTGCATGACGGCCTGGGCCTCGCCGTGGATGAAGACCTGAACCTGGCCCGGCGGCCACGCGGCGGTGGTGACCGCCTCGATCAGCGGCGCGTTGTCCCCGGCCCGCTCCGTCCCCACCAGGTCGGCCCGTCCTCCGCGGTGGAGCCAGTTCAGCTCGATCCCGTCCGGCGCATCCAGCGCGATCTCGTCCTCGGGCGCGGCGACTTCGAGGAAAGCCATGCCCACCGCGTCTGCTGGCAGGGCCTCGAGCGCGGCAGCGATCGCCGGCAGCGCGCTCTCGTCACCGGCCAGCAGGTGCCAGTCGGCGTCGGGGTCCGGCGCGTAGGCACCGGCGGGACCCATCAAGTAGACCGGATCTCCGGGCGCAGCGCTGGCCGCCCACGGGCCGACAACGCCGTGGTCACCGTGCACAGAGACGTCGATGGCGATCTCCCGGGCGAGCGGATCGGCGCGGCGCACCGTCAGGGTGCGGACCACCGGACGCTGCTCGTCGGGCAGGTCTGCGAAGCTGTCCATGGTCAACGGCTGCGGGAGCGCCGCGACATCGACGTCATAGCGCACAAAGATCACCTTGACGTATGAATCAGTGAAATCGCTGGGGCTGAACGTGTCGAAACCTTTGCCGCCCAACACCACTCGAATCATGTGTGCCGAAGGCTGCTCGGTACGGACAACTTCGAAGGTGTGAACCGGTCGTCCCGCCACGCTGTCTCCCCTCTTCGGCCTGCCCAGCCGACTATACGAGCTACCGATTCGGCCGAGCTATCCCCCAGCATCCGTCGCGCCGCGCCGCCAGGCCGGCGACCTCCAGCATCGCCAGTGGCCCGAACACCTGCGCCGGTGCGAGCCCGGAGGCCACCGCGATCTGATCGACGGTGACCACGCCGCGCCCGGGCAGCGCCTCGTAGACCTGACGTTCGGAGGCGCTGAGCCCGTCCAGCGGTGTGGCCGGCCGCGGCGGATCGTCTGCCAGTTCCCCGACTCGACCCGCCAGCTCGATCACTTCGTCGACTCGCGTCACCAACTCGGCGCCGCGGCGCAACAGCACGTGACAGCCGGCCGAGGCGGCACTCGTGACCGGACCGGGGACCGCCGCCACCGGCCGGCCCAGCAGCCCGGCCCACGCGGCGGTGTTGGCCGCTCCGCTGCGCAGTCCTGCCTCCACCACCACCGTTACCCCTGCCAGCGCCGCCACCAGCCGGTTGCGGGTCAGGAACCGATAGCGAGCCGGACGTACCCCGGGCGGATACTCGGTGACCAGCAGGCCGCTGGCGCCGATGCGATGCAGTAGCGCGGAATGGCCTGCCGGGTAGGCGTTGTCAATGCCCCCAGCGAGAACCGCCACGGTGGTGCCGTCTGCGGCCAGCGCTGCGCGGTGCGCCGTGCCGTCGATTCCGTAGGCGCCGCCGGAGACCACCGCCACTTCGCGTTCGGCCAGTCCGGCAGCCAGATCCGCGGCCACCAGCTCGCCGTAGGCAGTTGCTGCGCGGGTTCCGACGATCGCGGTGGCCCGCTCGGCGATCTCGTCGAGGCGTGCCGGCCCCACCGCCCAAAGCACGAGCGGAGGCCTGCAATCCGGTTTGTCCACGGCGTCGGTGCCCCCGAAGCCGGCGAAGGCCAACACCGGCCACTCGTCGTCGTCGGGAGTGATCAGGCGGCCTCCGCGGCGATCGAGGATCTCCAGATCATCAGCAGCGGCATCGATCTCGCGTCGGGCCTCGGTGTGGCGAGCCAGCTCCGGACCGACTGCACCACACCGAATCCGTTCCGCCGCCTCGACCGGGCCGACCCGATCGACCAGCACGGCCAGCTCCGGGCGCGGCGGCTCGGCGACCCGGGACAGGTAGGCCCAGGCCCGCTTCGCGGTAGCGGCTGCGGTGGTCATCGGGCCGCACCGGCTTGGCGGAAGCTCAAGGCCGCGGAGACCTCGTCCAGTCCCGGTGACGTCCGCCCGGCCAGATCGCTGAGGGTCCACGCGACCCGCAGAGTGCGGTTGGCGCCCCGGATCGATAGCAGACCGCGGTCCAGCGCAGTGCGCAGCGGAGCCATCGCCGCGGTACTGAGCCGAAACCTGCGGCGCAGCAACGCCCCGCTGACCTCGGCATTGGTGTGAAACCCGTGCGGTGCCCAGCGGTGTGCCGCGGCGGCACGCGCGTGCGCGACCCGACTGCGCACCGCGGCGGTCGACTCCCCATCCGCCGCCGAGAACGCACCCGCGCGCACCGGATGCATCTCCACTCGCAGGTCCACCCGGTCCAGCAGCGGACCGGACAGCCGGCCCAGGTAACGCCGCTTCTCCAATGATTTACAGGTGCAGTCCCTGGGGTCGGCCGGGGCGCACGGGCACGGGTTGGCCGCCATGACCAGCTGGAAGCGGGCCGGGTAGCAGGCCACCCCGTCGCGCCGGGCCAGCCGGATCTCCCCGTCTTCCAGCGGCGTTCGCAGCGCCTCTAGGGCGCTGACCCGGATCTCGGCGCACTCGTCGAGGAACAGCACACCTCGGTGAGCCCGGCTCACCGCACCGGGGCGGGCCATCCCGGAGCCGCCACCGACCAGCGCCGCAACACTCGAGCTGTGGTGCGGCGCGATGAACGGCGGCCGGGTGATCAGCGGTGCGCTGCCCGACAGCAGACCCGCGACCGAATGGATGGCGGTGACCTCCAGCGATTCGCTTTCGGTGAGCGCCGGCAACAGCCCGGGAAGGCGTTGGGCCAGCATGGTTTTACCGATTCCCGGCGGACCGGTCAGCATCAGATGATGTGAACCGGCGGCAGCCACCTCGACGGCGAACCGGGCCTGAGCCTGGCCGACCACCTCGGCCAGGTCCGCGACCGGCTCGGTCACCGGGGCCGCGGTGGTGATCCGGTCCTGCAGCCGCGCGGCCCTCTCCAGCCAGCCGTGCAACTGGCCCAGCGTCGCCACCCCGTAGACGTCGATACCGTCCACCAGACTGGCTTCGGCGAGATTGTCCACGGGAACCACCGCGGCAGCCCAGCCGCCGTTCTTGGCGGCCAACACCGCGGGTAGCACCCCGTGGACCGGCCGCACCCGCCCGTCGAGTGCGAGCTCCCCGAGCAGCACCGTCTTCTCCAACCGCGACCACGGCACTTTGCGGTCAGCGGAGAGCACCGCGGCGGCCAGCGCGATGTCGTAGACCGAGCCCATCTTCGGCAGCGTCGCCGGCGACAGCGCCAGGGTCAGCCGGGCCTGGGGCCAACGCTGCCCACTGTTGGTGATCGCCGCGCGCACGCGATCCCGCGACTCCTGAAGTGCCGCGTCGGGCAGCCCCACCAGATGCACCCCGGGAAGTCCTGAAGTGATGTCGGCCTCGATCTCCACGATCAAGCCGTCAAGGCCGCGTACCGCCACCGAGAACGCCCGCCCCAGCGACATTCAGCTCACCCCCTGTAGGTGCGTGATCTCTGGGGTTCGGTTCCGCCCGATCCGCACCCTGATCACGTCGAGACGTACCTGCTCCCAGTGCGCCTGCTGGCCCACAAGCCAGGTACCGGCCAGCCGGCGCAATCTGCGCACCTTCTCGGGTGGCACCGCGTACGCCAGCCCGCCGAAACCCTCACCGCTGCGCGTCTTCACCTCGACGAACACCACGGTGCGCGCCACCAGGTCCGCGGCAATCACATCCAGCTCGCCGTAACGGCAACGCCAGTTGCGGGCCAGAATCACCCATCCCTGTCCGATCAGATGGTCGACGGCCAGTTGTTCTCCGAGCGCGCCCAGCTCGGTACGAGACATGGTTGTCATGCCGGTCAGCGTCGGTCAACACTCCGACAGCGTCGAGCCGAGAAGATCCGAAACCAGCTGCCGGGCAGGCAGTTATCCCAAGTCCAGCATTCATCCACAGCTGAAGATGCGAGCGGTCCGGCTCACTCGCTGCGACTGGGGACCCGTCGACGCTGCCCCACGTGGGCTTCGGCGTGCAACCGTTCCGTCATGTGGGGATAGTGCAATTCGAAAGCTGGGCGGTTCGAGCGGATCCGAGGCAGTTCGGTGAAGTTGTGCCGCGGCGGTGGGCAGCTGGTGGCCCATTCCAAAGAGTTGCCATGGCCCCACGGGTCGTCAACAGTGACCGGCTCGCCGTAGCGGTAGCTGCGAAATACGTTCCAGATGAACGGGAGCATGGAGACGCCCAAGACGAATGCGCCGACCGTCGCCACGATGTTGAGCGGTTGGAAGCCGTCGGTGGCCAGGTAGTCGGCGTAGCGCCGTGGCATCCCGGCCGCCCCGAGCCAATGCTGCACCAAAAAGGTGGTGTGAAAGCCGATCAGCGTCAACCAGAAGTGGAGCTTGCCCAACCGCTCGTCGAGCAGTCGGCCGGTCATCTTCGGAAACCACAGATAGATACCCGCGAAGGTGGCGAACACGATGGTGCCGAACAACACGTAATGGAAGTGGGCAACCACGAAGTACGTGTCGTGGACGTGGAAATCCAGTGAGGGGCTGGCCAGCATCACGCCGGTCAGGCCGCCAAGCAGGAATGTCACCAGAAAGCCGATCGAGAACAGCATCGGCGTCTCAAAGGTCAGCTGTCCTCTCCACATCGTGCCGATCCAATTGACGTACTTGATGCCGGTCGGCACCGCGATCAGAAACGACATCAACGAGAAGAAGGGCAGCAGCACTGCCCCGGTCGCGAACATGTGGTGCGCCCAGACCGAGGCGGACAGAAAGACGATGGCCCACGAGGCGTAGATCAACGTGGTGTAACCGAACAGTGGCTTGCGGCTGAAGATGGGAAGTACTTCGCCGATGATGCCCCAGAACGGTAGCGCCACGATGTAGACCTCGGGGTGACCGAAGAACCAGAACAGGTGCTGCCACAGGATCGGCCCACCGTTGGCCGGGTCATAGACGTGCGCGCCCAAGTGACGCTCGGCGGCCAAGCCGAACAACGCGGCGGTCAGGACGGGAAAGGCCAAGAAGATCAATACGCTGGTTGCCACGATGTTCCAGGTGAAATTCGACATTCGGAACATCGTCATACCAGGTGCGCGCAGGCAGACCACCGTGGTGACCATATTGACCGCGGCCAAGATGGTGCCGAGCCCCGACACGATGAGCCCTACGATCCACAGGTCAGCGCCGGGGCCCGGCGAATGGACGCTGTCACTGAGTGGCGTGTAGCCGGTCCAGCCGAATTCCGCAGCGCCGCCGGGGGTGATGAATCCCGACAGGACCAGAAGTCCGCCGAACAGGAACAGCCAGTACGACAACGCGTTGAGGCGCGGGAAGGCGACATCGGGGGCACCGATCTGCAGCGGCAACACCAGGTTGGCGAAACCGAATGCGATCGGCGTGGCATACAGCAGCAGCATGATCGTGCCGTGGATGGTGAACAGCTGGTTGTACTGCTCATTGGACAGAAACTGCAGGCCCGGGGCAGCCAGTTCGGCGCGCATCAGCAACGCCATCAGCCCTGCGGTCAGGAAGAAGCCGAAGGCCGTCACCACGTACATCTGGCCGATCACCTTGTGGTCGGTGGTGGCCAGCAGCTCGACAATCGCCTCGCCGCGCGCTTTACGACGCGGCGGGAACGGTCGGGGTGCGACAACCTCGGTGGGGGCCGCGCCGGCCTCGCCGATGACCATTGCTCTCCCGTCACCACGCACGACAGCGATCAGCTGTGTGGCCGGCATACCCGTCGGGGGCAAGCCGAAAACCCGGGCGTGTGAGTGACGCCGGAAGAAACCGTCTCCGGGGCGATGACCCGCTGTTTAGCCGGCGTGCGCGCCCGGTGCGCGAACGATCAGCGGCACACCAGGGAAGTAGGCCGCCATCTCGGCGCGGGCACGGCGCAACGCGGCGGTGCCATAGCCCTTCTTGCGGTGTTCGGGATGAATCCAGATTCGCACGTTGACCTCACCGTGGTTGAGGTCGCCGAAGACCATCCCGACCTTCTGCCCGCCGTCGATCGCGACGAACAGTGCCGCATCCTCGTCGTCGACGCGTGCCAGCGCCGAGCGGATCTCGGCACCGATGTCGTCGGCCGGTCGCCCGGTCCCGTCGGCGCTGGCGCCGACGTCCGTGGTCCGGTCCGCCAAAATGTCTCGGTCCTGTTCACCGGAGAACACCCGCAGCGCCAAGGTCTCGCCGGAACTGGCCGGCCGGTCACCGAGGGTGAATGTCAGTTCGTTGTTCAGGTCGTTGAGCTCGTCGGCGATCTTGTCGCGCGACTCTTTGGTGAGCTGATCCAGCGACATTCCGATCACCGCTTCGCAGCCCAGCGGCGAGACGCCCAGCAGGTCCGCGATCGCCTGCACGGCCGACGCGCGGTCGTTGGAATCAACGATCACGTCGAGCACCTCGTGGCGGCGTTCCATTGCCTTGAGCAGGGCATTTGCGATTTCACGGCGGGAGACGGCACGGTCGACAGCGGTCATAGGTGTCAGCCTAGACCGAAGCCGACGGTTCAGCGAGGCTCGACGAAGGAGAGCCGAAGCTGGGACCGGCGCATGAAGTCAGCGCCGACGCGGGGGCGTTCTCTCGCGCTACTCCGGAAGCCGCAGCTCGGGCTTCTCGACCTCTTCGATGTTGACGTCTTTGAAGGTGACCACCCGCACCTGCTTGACGAACCGGGCCGGGCGGTACATGTCCCACACCCAGGCATCGGCCAGCCGAAGCTCGAAATAGACCTCGCCGTCTGCGTTGCGGGGCACCATCTCCACGCTGTTGGCCAGGTAGAAGCGCCGTTCGGTCTCCACCACGTAACTGAACTGCCCCACGATGTCCTTGTATTCGCGGTACAGCGAGAGTTCCATCTCGGTTTCATACTTCTCGAGATCTTCGGCACTCATCTGCTCAGCCGTCCTTCTGCTCGGTTCGTCCCCATTGTCCCCGTCGCTGCTCCAGTCCCGGCCAAAGCCAGTGCCACGTTGCGCACGTTGATAAACGAGAAGCGATGCTGGCTGCACGGTCCTAACGCAGACAGTGCCGCGGTATGTGCAGCGGTGGAGTAGCCCTTGTGTACCGCGAAGCCATAGCCGGGGTGGTCGGCGTCCAGGGTCGCCATGTAGCGGTCCCGACTGACCTTGGCCAGCACGCTCGCCGCGGCGATACACGCCGCCGCCCCGTCGCCACCGATCACCGGAAGCGAGGGCATCGGCAGCCCCGGGACCCGGAAGCCGTCGGAGAGCACATAGCCCGGCCGCAGCGGCAGGCCCGCCACCGCGCGCCGCATGCCCTCGATGTTGGCCACGTGCACGCCGCGCGCGTCAACGTCGGCGGGCTCGATGAACACCACGTGGTAGGCCAGCGCGTACCGGCAGATCAGCGGGAACAGCTGCTCTCGGATCTTCTCGGTGAGCTTCTTGGAGTCGTCGAGCGCAGCTAGGGCCGCGGGCTTGCCCGGCCCGAGCACACAGGCGGCCACCACCAGCGGTCCGGCGCAGGCGCCGCGGCCGACCTCGTCGACACCGGCGACCGGGCCGAGCCCACTGCGGTAGAGCGCCGACTCCAGAGTGCGCAGCCCCGGTGAACGACGAATCACCGTGCGCGGCGGCCAAGCCGGAGCCATCGCTACGGGCCCTGCTCGGCCATCTTCTGGGGATTTACCGATTTTACCGGCCCCCAGCGCGACGGCGGCCAGGCGATGAACCTGGTCTTGCCGATCACGTTGGCCACCGGCACGGTGCCGGCGTCCAGATCTTCTCCGGTGCAGAGGATCCGGCGCTGCAGGTCGGGTTGGACCTGCACCGAGTCGCAGTGCGCCCGCGAGTCCGACGAATGGGTGCGGTTGTCACCCATCACCCACAGCCGCCCCTCGGGCACGGTCACCGGACCGAACTCGTTGCCGAGGCAGGGATAGACAAACGGGTCGACCATCAGGGTGGCCGGGTTCAGGTAGGGCTCGTGGAGCAGTTTGCCGTCGACGGTCAGGCCGGTGTCGTTGCGGCACTGAACCGTCTGACCGCCGACCGCGATGACGCGCTTGACCAAATCGTTCTCGTCGGGCGGGACGAACCCGATGAACGACAGGGCGTTTTGGACCCAGCGGACCGGGGTGTTGGTCGACCGGATCGACTTGTAGCCGACGTTCCACGACGGAGGGCCGCGGAAGACCACGACGTCGCCGGGCTGCGGTGTGCTGAAGCGGTAGGTGACCTTGTCCACCATGATGCGGTCGCCGACGCAGCCGTGGCAGCCGTGCAACGTCGGCTCCATCGACTCTGACGGGATGAGGTACGGACGTGCCACGAACGTCAGCATCAGGTAGTACAGCACCAGCGCGATCGTGATCAGCACGACCGACTCGCGCAACGTGCTGTGCTTGCCGTCCTCGGGCACCTCGGCAGCCTCAGCCGCCTCCGGGGAACTTTCGGGTGATGAGCCCGTGGTTTCGGTCACGAGATCAGGGTAATGACCGCGTCAGCGGCACCGGAGACCGATCGGAAAAAGCCCGGCGCGGGCAAGATCAGCGCTTTTCCTTGATCTTGGCCTTCTTGCCGCGCAGCTCACGCAGGTAGTACAGCTTGGCGCGCCGAACGTCACCGCGGACCACGACGTCGATGTGGTCGACGTTGGGCGAGTGCACCGGGAAGGTCCGCTCCACGCCGACGCCGTAGCTCTCCTTGCGGACGGTGAACGTCTCGCGCACGCCGCCACCCTGCCGACGGATGACCACACCCTTGAACACCTGGATGCGCTCCTTGGAGCCCTCGATCACCTTCACGTGCACGTTGACCGTGTCGCCGGGGGCGAAGGCCGGGATGTCGTCGCGCAGCGACGCCTTGTCGACGATGTCCAGCGTGTTCATTGCGGAAACACTTCCTCGCGGGTCGCGGCTTCGGACCGGCCGACACGCGTTGTGAGCATGCAGACGGTTACCGAGCCGATGGGTTCGGGCATGTTGTCGCGCTGTGCGGTGACCGGGACGCCAGGACTCCGCTGCAGCATCAACCGCAGGCGACAACTGCTCAATTGTGCCAGACGCAGCGCAACCAGTGAAATCGCGCAAATCGCCGCTGGTCGTTCCACGCCGAGCCCCGCCGCCGTGATAATTCTGGAGGCGACCGAACTGCGCGATCCGCCTGCCCACGCGGTAACCTATCCGGCGGGCCGATGGCAACAGTTGTGGCGAGCCCGTGAACCCCATGTCGGTGCAATTACGCGCCCGATACCTGTTGAGGAGGCCACCCGCCGTGCGGCCATCGATGCTTCTGTTGACCATCGTTATGGTGATTTCCACGGTGGTGTTCGGCTGCGACGAGAAGGTCTATGGCGCCGACGCCGTACGGCCGACGCCGTACCGCGCGCCCGAGGTGACACCGGTGGCCACGGCGATCGAAGCTCCCCGGGCGCCTGCGATTCAGCCGGCCGCGGTGGTCGACGGCCTCTCGGCCCGCATGCAGGAGGCCACCGACGATGCCGCCAAGGTCGGTGCCAACATCTCGGTGGCGGTGCTGGACCGGATCTCGCACCAGTTGATCACCAACGGCAACACCAGGCCGATCGCCACCGCGTCCGTCGTCAAGCTGTTCATCGCCGACGACCTGCTGTTCCGTAAGCCCGACGGCGGCCTGTCGGCTGACGACCGGGCTGCTCTCGATTCCATGCTGCGTGCATCCGACGACGGGGCGGCCGAGACGTTCTGGAACCAGAACGGCGGCAACGCGATCATTACCCGGGTGGCCGGCCGTTATGGCCTGGCCAGCACCTCACCGCCGTCGAATGGTGCCTGGTGGAACACCATCAGCACCGCACCGGACCTGGCGCGTTACTACGACATGCTGCTCAACGGTTCCGGCGGTCTGCCGCCGGCACAGGCCAACATCATCATCAACGACCTCGCGCAGTCCACCCCGAGCGGCCTCGACGGCTACCCGCAGCGCTTCGGGATTCCGGAAGGCTTGTACGACGAGCCGGTGGCGGTGAAGCAGGGCTGGATGTGCTGCATCGGCAACAACTGGATGCACCTGTCGACCGGCGTGGTCGGGGCGGATCGTCGCTACATCGTGGTGATCGAGTCGCTGCAGCCCAGCGACGACGCCACCGCCCGCACCACCATCACCGAAGCCGTGAAGACCATCTTCCCCGGCGGCCGGATTTAATCCAGTTTCATCGGCACCGGGCTTTTGCCCGGCGACGCCGAGTGCGCGGTTTGGTAGGCAAAACGTCGGAAATCCCGATAATTCCGCACACTCGCGCGGCGGAAGCCGACCGCGGCTACTCCCCCAGCAGATCCGGACGGCGTTCGCGGGTCCGCGCTAGAGCGGCCTCGTGGCGCCAGGCGTTGATCCGAGCGTGGTCACCGGAGAGCAGCACATCAGGCACGTCCAGGCCACGCCAGCTCGGCGGACGGGTGTAGCTCGGTCCCTCCAGCAGCCCGTCGCGGTCCGGGGAATGCGAATCGTCACGTTGGGACGTCGGATTGCCGAGCACGCCGGGCATGAGCCGCAGCACCGCCTCCAGCATCACCAGGACCGCAGGCTCCCCGCCGGCCAGCACATAGTCACCGATCGAGACCTCTTCGACCCGCATTCGCCGAGCGGCGTCTTCGGCGACCCGCTGATCGATGCCCTCGTAACGGCCGCAGGCGAACACCAGATGCTCTTCGTGGCTCCAGCGCTGCGCGGTGGCCTGGTCGAACAGTGTTCCCGCCGGCGTCGGGACGATGAGAACCGTCTGCTCCGAACAGATCTCGTCCAGCGCTTCACCCCAGACCGGCGCCTTCATCACCATTCCGGGACCGCCCCCGTAGGGCGAGTCGTCCACCGAGCGATGCACATCGTGGGTCCAGCGGCGTAGGTCGTGGACCTCGAACGCGACCATCCCGGATTCGATCGCCTTGCCGGGCAGTGATTGACGGATCGGGGCCAGGTAATCGGGGAAGATCGTGACGATATCGATTCGCATGCCGCGTTTTACCCGTCCAGCTCCAGCAGCCCGTCGGGCGGTTCGATCACCACGGTGTTGTCGGCCAGCGACACCGACGGCACGAAGGCGGCGATGAACGGCACCAACAGTTCCCGACCGTCGGTCCGCTTGATCGCGAGCAGTTCACCGGCAGCCGTGTGCAGCACCTCGGTCACCGAGCCGATCTCCTCCCCCGCCACGGTGCGCACCTGCAGACCCTCGAGTTGATGGTCGTAGTAGGTGTCCGGCTCGGTGATCGGCGGCAACTCCGCGGAGTCGACGACGAAAATGCTGCCGCGGACCGCGTCGGCGCCGTCACGGTCGACGATCCCGACCAACCGGACCAACAGGCGTGCCCCGTGCGGGCGCGCCGCCTCGACGACGTAGTCGCGTTGCGGCGCACCGGACTTACGGGCGTGCAGCGTTGCACCCGGCGCGAACCGAAGTTCGGGATCGTCGGTACGGACATCGACGACGAGTTCGCCGCTGATGCCGTGGGCTTTGACCACACGCCCGACCGTCAGCTCCATGAGCCGGTCGACTACCGGTCGGTGTCCACCACGTCCACGCGGATGCCACGTCCACCGATACCGGCGACGAGGGTGCGCAACGCAGTGGCGGTACGACCGCCGCGACCGATTACCTTGCCCAGGTCGTCGGGGTGCACATGCACCTCGACGGTGCGGCCACGGCGGTTGGTCACCATGTCGACTCGTACGTCATCCGGGTTGTCGACAATGCCGCGCACCAAGTGCTCGACGGCGTCTGCCACCACGGCACTCATGGCCGCGGTCAGCTCTCGCTGGCCGACTCGGCGGCCTCAGCAGCGGGCGCCTCGGCGGGAGCCTCAGCCTTTTCGTCAGCGGCTCCTTCTTTGGCGGCCTGCTCAGTCTTCTTTGCCGGCGCCTTCTTCTTCTTGGCGGTGGTGGCCTCGGTGGTCGGGCCACCCTCGGCCTCGGCCAGCGCGGCGTTGAACAGCTCCAGCTTGCTCGGCTTGGCCGGCTTGACCTTCAGGCGGCCCTCGGCGCCGGGCAGGCCCTTGAACTTCTGCCAGTCACCGGTGATCTTCAGCAGCTTGAGTACCGGCTCGGTGGGCTGGGCGCCGACCGACAGCCAGTACTGGGCGCGCTCCGAGTTGATCTCGATCAGGCTCGGCTCTTCCTTCGGGTGGTAGCGACCGATGACCTCGATGGCGCGGCCGTCCCGGCGGGAGCGCGCGTCGGCAATCGCGATGCGGTACTGCGGATTGCGGATCTTACCGAGGCGGGTGAGCTTGATCTTGACAGCCATGAATAACTCCTGCGATATCACGCTGCAATTCAGCGATGCGGGCGGGATTGCCCACATCCGGTTTTGCCTCGCGTGGTTGCGTCACCCGCGCGGAGCCCCAACAGGGTCGCGTCGCACGGTGGACAGCCGCCCATTGTGCCAGAAGCAGGCCGGTCAGCAGAAATCGCCTCACGGCATCTTCTGGAAGCACTTGATCTCGGAGCGCCGGCTCATCCGCCAGCCGTCGGCGGTGCGAACGAACTCGTCGTCGTACCACAGCCCCACCAGCATCGTGGGGTCATTGTCCCCGCTGAACACCATCGGGTTGAAACAGAAGGTGCGCGCGGTGGCGCTGTCGCCGTCGACGCGGATCGCCGGTAGGCCCAGCATGTGAGAGTAGTTGGCGAAATTGGGCAGCACCTCGGCCAGCCAAGCCTTGACCTCCGGGAAACGCCCATCGATACCGCCCAAGGCGCGGTAATCGATGTAGGCATCGGGGGTGAACACCGCGTCGAGACCGTCGAAGTTGCGGGTGTCGATCGCGGTCGAGTAGTCGACCAGCAGCTGCTGGATCTCCCAACGGTCCGAAATTTCTTGTTGGCTCAGCATTCCTCGATTGAACACTCCAGTGGTAGAGAGCGGTAGGGTAAGCCGCCATGCGGAAAATCTTGGCCGCAATCGCGGCTCTCGCAACCATGTTCGCCTCTCCCGCCGTGACGGCCCACGCCGACGCTGCGCAGCCTCTCGGCTCGGCGCCGGTGCCAGTCGGCCCGGCCCCGAACTGGCTGATCGCCGACCTGGATTCCGGACAGGTGCTCGCCGAGCAGAACGGCTACGCCGCGACTCCGCCGGCCAGCACGATCAAGGTTCTGCTGGCACTGGTGGTGCTCGACGAACTGAATCTCGACGACACCATGGTCGCCACCCCGGCCGACACCCACGTGGAGTGCAACTGTGTCGGGGTCAAGGCCGACCACAGCTACACGGCACGGCAGCTGCTGGAAGGCCTGCTGCTGGTTTCGGGCAACGACGCCGCCAACGCACTGGCAGACATGCTCGGCGGGCCGGAGGCGGCGGTGGCGAAGATGAACGCCAAGGCCGCTGCGGTCGGGGCGACCGATACCCACGCCAGCACACCATCCGGGCTGGACGGCCCCGGCGGTCCGGGCGCGAGCACCCCACACGACCTGGCGGCCATCTTCCGGGCGGCGATGGCCAACCCGGTGTTCGCCGAGATCACCGCGCAGCCCTCGGCGACGTTCCCCACCGATGCCGGAGAGCGTCCGATCGTGAACATGAACGAGCTGCTGGCCCGCTATCCGGGGGCGTTCGGCGGCAAGACCGGCTTTACCGACGCTGCCCGCAAGACCTATGTCGGCGGAGCGGCCCGCGACGGCCGGCGACTGGTGGTCGCGATGATGTACGGACTCATCCACGAGGGCGGGCCCACCTACTGGGACCAGGCGGCCGCCCTACTGGATTGGGGATTCGCACAGAGCCCGATGTCGGGTGTCGGCAGCTTGTAGCGCTCCCCCACCGCATGCTGACTCTGCGGACACCAGGCAAAAGTGCGAGTAACCCGCCTGGTGGACGCAGAATCAACGGGCGCGTTAGTAGACCCGGCCGCGCAGTATCACCAGATCGGGACGCCCGAGCACCTCGGGACCGCGTCGCGGATCGTCGGCAAAACAGACCAGGTCGGCCGGCGCGCCCTGCTCGAGCACCGGTGCCCCCAACCAGCGGCGGGCACCCCAGCAGGCCGCGCCGAGCGCTTCGGTGCGGCTGAGGCCAACCCCGGACAGGGCGTCGACCTCGTCGGCGATGCGGCCGTGGGCCACCATGCCACCGGCATCGGTGCCGGCGTAGATCGGCACGCCGGCTTCCCGAGCCGCACCGATCCGCGATCGACAGGTGGCGTGCAGCGCGCGCATATGCGCGGCGTAGGTCGGGTACTTGGCCGCCGAATCGGCGATACCCGGGAAGTTGTCGATGTTGATCAGCGTGGGGACCAGGGCCGTACCGTTGGCCAGCATCAGCTCGATGATGTCGTCGGTGATGCCGGTGCCGTGCTCGATGCAGTCGATACCGGCGTTGATCAGGCCGGGCAGCGCATCCTCGCCGAAGACGTGCGCGGTGACTCGCGCGCCGTTGGCGTGCGCGGCGTCGACGGCCGACTTCAACACGTCGTCGGACCACAGCGGCGCAAGGTCGCCGACACCCCGATCAATCCAGTCCCCCACCAGCTTCACCCAGCCGTCGCCGCGAACCGCTTGGGCGGCAACGGCTTCCGGTAGTTGCGCCTCGTCGTCGACGTTGATTCCCAGCCCGGGGATGTAGCGCTTCGTCCGGGCGAGATGCTGCCCGGCGCGGATGATGCGTGGCAAGTCGGCGCGGTCGTCGAATGCGCGGGTGTCGATCGGTGAACCCGCGTCACGGATCAGCAATACACCGGCACGACGTTCGCTGTCGGCCTGGCGCACCGCCTCGTCGACGTCGACCGGACCGCCGGGCCCGATCCCGACGTGACAGTGCGCGTCGACCAGGCCCGGGATGAGCCAGCCGTCGGAGAAAACGGTCTCAGCGCCGTCGACCGGCTCGAGGCTGATCGCACCGTCGACGATCCAGTACTCGACAGGCTGTTCGTCGGGCAGCCCGCGACCGGAAACGTGGAGCGCCAAATTACTTCTGGCCCGGGAAGTTCAGCTTGGACAGGTCGAAGTCGGCCAGCCCGGGGGGCAGCTCGTTGAGGCCTTCGGGCATCTGCGACAGGTCGGGGAAACCGGCGGGCATGCCGGGACCGCCGGGACCGAACAGGCCCCGCGTCTTCGGCGGGGTCGGGCCGCGACCCTTGCCCTTCTTGCCCGCCTTACCCTTGGCCTTGCGATTGGAACTCTTGCGGCCCAACCCGGGCAGGCCCAGGCCGCCCATCATCGACGACATCATCTTGCGGGCCTCGAAGAACCGGTCGACGAGCTGGTTGACCTCAGAGACGCTGACCCCCGAGCCGTTGGCGATGCGCAGCCGCCGGGAGGCGTTGATGATCTTCGGGTCAGCCCGCTCGGCCGGCGTCATGCCGCGGATGATGGCCTGCAGGCGGTCCAGCTGGCTGTCGTCGACGGCGGCCAGCGCGTCCTTCATCTGGCCGGCTCCAGGCAGCATGCCCAGCAGGTTGCCGATCGGGCCCATCTTGCGGATCGCCAGCATCTGCTCGAGGAAATCCTCCAGCGTGAGCTCGCCGGAGCCGATCTTGGCCGCTGCTTCTTCGGCCTTGCGGGCGTCGAAGACCTGCTCGGCCTGCTCGATGAGGCTGAGCACGTCGCCCATGCCCAGGATCCGGCTGGCCATCCGGTCGGGGTGGAAGACGTCGAAGTCTTCCAACTTCTCGCCGGTGGATGCGAACAAGATAGGCGCACCGGTGACTTCCCGCACCGACAATGCCGCACCACCGCGGGCGTCGCCGTCGAGCTTGGTGAGGACGACCCCGGTGAAGCCCACGCCTTCGCGGAACGCATCGGCGGTGGTCACCGCGTCCTGGCCGATCATGGCGTCCAGGACGAACAACACCTCGTCGGGCTGCACCGCATCGCGGATCGCGGCGGCCTGCGCCATCATCTCCTCGTCGATGCCCAGGCGCCCGGCGGTGTCGACGACGACGACGTCGAAGTGCTTGGTCTTGGCTTCGGCCAGGCCGGCCGCGGCCACGGCGACCGGGTCGCCCGGCGTGCCGGTGTCACCGGCCACCGAGGTCCCCGGGTGCGGGGCGAACACCGTGACCCCGGCGCGCTCCCCGACCACCTGCAGCTGGTTGACCGCACCGGGGCGTTGCAGATCGCAGGCCACCAGTAGCGGAGTGTGCCCCTGGCCTCGCAGCCAGGTGGCCAGTTTGCCGGCGAGCGTGGTCTTGCCCGCACCCTGCAGACCGGCCAGCATGATGACCGTCGGCGGGCTCTTGGCGAACGCCAGCTGCCGGGTCTCTCCGCCGAGGATGCCGATGAGCTCCTCGTTGACGATCTTGACGACCTGCTGGGCCGGGTTGAGCGCACCGGAGACCTCGGCACCCTTGGCACGGTCCTTGATCCGGCCGATGAACGCGCGCACCACGGGCAACGACACGTCGGCTTCCAACAGGGCAAGCCGGATCTCGCGGGCGGTGGCGTCGATATCGGCGTCAGTGAGACGGCCCTTGCTGCGCAGCCCCTGCAGGGCCCCGGTCAACCGGTCGGAGAGGGATTCAAACACGCCGCCAGCCTATATCTGGTCACGTCGCGGGCGGGGCGGGCCGAGGCGACATGGGGCGACCCGAGCGGACAGCGGGCCACTGGCGCGTCCGATATCAGCAGTGCGCTAATTGTAACCGCGGCGTTAGATAAATTGCACAGTTAATGCCGCAATTCTCGTCCGTTAAACGCCAGTTTCAGAGCGTTCACAAGCCCCCCATTTCCGTTAATGATTAGGACTCAACCGCTAAGAAAACGTTACCGATCGACTTAGTCCTTCCGGTTCCTGCAATGCTTCACAGCATCGATGACCGGCCCGTCGGGCATCCCATTAGGGCCCGACTTTCTGCGAGGAGGATGCATGTCATTTGTGAAAACACTCCCCGAATCAATGACGCACGCCGCGGGTCAGCTCGCAGGTATCGGCGAAGCACTGTCCGCCGAGAGCGGTGCTGCGGTGGTCCCGACCACCGTCATCGCGCCGGCCGGCACCGACCCGGTCTCTGCGCTGCAAGCCGCCCTGTTCGCTACCTACGGCAACCTCTACCAGTCGATCAGCGAGCAGGCGGCAGCCGTTCACCAACAGCTGGTGCAGGTCCTCGGGCAGAACGCCGGGGCCTACTCCACCGCCGAGGCGACTAACCAGGCGACATCATCGATGGACTCGGGTCTGCAGTGGTTCTTGACCAATGTCCTCGGTGTGCCGACCAGCGGCAGTGGTTCCCTGCTCTCCGGCAACCTGGCCAACATCGGAAACATCGGGATGGGCAACTGGGCATCGGCCGGCTCGGCAGTGCTCGGCTTGGCCGGTGGTGGTCTGCTGGACTTCCCCGAAGAGATCGCCGCCGAAGGTGCCGCCGGCCTTATGGGCTACGAGCAACCCATGCTGGCCGCGCCTGTGGCCGGCCTCGGCGCGATGCCGGTGGCCGCGGGCATGGCCCAGGCCACCACTGTCGGCGCCTTGTCCGCGCCGCCCACCTGGGGCGCCGAGAGTGCGGCGGCCTCGGCCGCTGCCCCCGCGCGTCTGGCTGCGGTCACGAGCAGCATGGCCACCCCGCACTCCGTGCCCGCCATGGCCGCCGTACCGGCAGCCATGGCCGCAGCCGGCGCCGGCGATCGCGGCGTCGGGAAGTTCGGCGCACCGCGCTATGGGGTCAAGCACACCGTCATGCCCAAGCCGACTGCCGTTTAGCAACCTGCCCCACCAACGAGAAGGGGAATACAGATATGTCGTTCGATTTCGGAGCACTACCCCCGGAGATCGTGTCCGCGTGGATGTACAGCGGAGCCGGTTCCGGACCCCTGATGTCGGCCGCCTCGGCATGGGGCAGCCTGGCTGCCGAGCTGGAGGCTTCGGCGACATCGGCCCAGTTGGTGATTTCCGAGCTGGCCGGCGAAGAGTGGACGGGTCCGGCCTCAGCGGCAATGACCAGCGCCGTCACGCCGTATCTCACGTGGTTGAACACCACCTCGACAGCCGCCTACCAGGCCAGTTCGCAGGCGATGGCCTCGGCTGGAGCATTCGAGGCCGCCCGCGCGGCCGTGGTGTCTCCCGCGATCATCGCCGCAAACCGGGCCCAGCTAGCGGCCCTCGTTGCGTCGAACTTCCTGGGTGTGAACACCCCGGCGATCCTGGCCACCGAAGCCCATTACCTGGAGATGTGGGCCCAGGACACCTTGGCCATGTTCGGTTACAGCACCTCATCATCCAGCGCTGCTGTGCTCACCCCGATGACTCCGGCGCCGCAGACCACCAACCCGGTAGGCGCGGCGGTCGCCACGGTCGGCAGTGCCACGGGAGGGCTCCAGCAGGAGCTGACCCAGGGCCTCACCTCGCTGCAGGGCGCCCTGCAATCGCTGATAGCACCGCTGACAGGGGCATCAGACCCGACACTGGTGAACGCGATCGACCTCTTGCTGGGCACCCCGTTGTTCGCCAATGCCATCAACGGCGGTGTGAACACCGCAGCCTGGTTCACCGCGACCGCCATCCCGACGGCGGTATCGCTGGGCCACACGCTGGCCTTGGCCGGCCCGGCCAGCCTGGCATCCGACGTCGCGGGCGTAGACGGTCTTGCCGCGGGACTGGGATCGGGAGTTCTGGCCGGCCTGACCCAACCGGTGGGGACGCTGGCTGGCGCCGGAACGCCGGTGCTGGCGGGCCTGGGCCAGGCATCCACGATGGGAGGGATGTCGGTGCCGGCCGGCTGGTCGGCCGCGGCAGGCACTCAGGTCGCGGCGTCGACGGGTTCAGGCTGGACGGTTGCCGCAGAGGAGACCGCGCAGATGCACGCTGTGCCGGCCGGCATGGGACCGGTGGGCGCCGGTGGACGCGGTGGCTTCGGGTCGGGCGGCCCCCGTTACGGCTTCAAACCTACGGTGATGCCAAAACAGGTGCTGGTGTGAAGCCGGGTGTGCCCTCTTGGTCGCTGGCGATGGCGGGGACCCCGTCGAGCCGCGCCTCAGGAGGACGCACCGCGTGCTTCCGCCGGTCCCCGGGGCAGGTGCGGCCCCGGATGCAGCCGCAATTGAGGCCGATGATGCAGGCCTGGGGGCTGACGGAGGTCACTCCCGGTAGGGGCGCCACACCACTCACGACAGGCGCTGCCTGCGCGATACCGGCCGCTCCGGCTCCGCCGAACCCGACTACCAAGACTGCGCCTGTTGTACTCAACAACGCGGCCGTCATCCTGCCGAAGCGTCTCATCGCAATCCCTATGTTTCGTCCGTGTTTCCACCCCCTTCAGGGAACGTACTTATCGTTCCTGGCATACATCTGAATCTTCCTGGCATCCGACTGAGTCTCCGCGGCTCTGTGGGCGAAGCCTGCTTACGGCGTCGACATCGATAATCGCCGTTGAATTCTCGCGCGGCCGTAATTACTGAAAGGCAGAATTTCGTTCGAACGGCAGAAAGACAGGGCGCCTCGTCCCAGAATGGAATTTCGCGCGCGACGGGACTACTCCACACTCGACAGCGCCGACGAAACGATTGGCCTTCCCGGGGACCTTACGTCCGTACAGCGAACTTCTCGCGGCACGCCAATGTGTTGAATTCGGCTTCGACGCGCCGGCTGATTGTTTGCGCGGCATCAAGCAACCTGGCTGCCAAGTCGTACCGGTCGCCCAGGCCTAAGGCGGCGCCGATTTCGTCGGCGTACTGGGCCGACAGCAGATCATGGCCGCCCGCAGGCCCGGTGCAGTTCAGTGCGGACGTCCAGCACCGTGCGGTAGGCAACGCGCAACGCGCCCCCGCCGATATGCGGCCTCGAGCTGCCGGAAGCATGTGCCACCGCCAGCGCATCGAGCAATTGAACATCGCGTAAGCCGCCGCTGCCACCTTTCAGATCGGGTTCGGCGCTGCCGGCTATGGCCCCACTGCGCTGCCACCGGGCGTGTGTCACGTCTACAAGCTCGCCGTAGCGGGCGCCGATCCCCTGGCGCCATTGCTGTCGAACGCCGGCGATCAGGCCTGCCGACAGCCGATCATCGCCGGCGATATGGCGTGCGTCCAGCATGGCCAGGGCGGCGAGGATATCGGCCTCCGCGACCTGCAGCGCCTGCGGAATCGTGCGGACGCTGTGATCGAGACGAACGTTGGCGTCCCACAATGGATACCAGAGCAGTTCCGCCGTTCGACCCACCGCCTCGGGAGGCATATCGTCGTGCACCAGCAACAGGTCCAGATCCGAATGCGGAAGCAACTCGCGCCGGCCCAGCGAACCGGTTGCCACTACGGCGAAACCGCTGCCGGGCACAACCCCGATCTCGGCCGCCTTGGCCACCAGCCACGACTCGTGCACCTGGCGCCACACTGTCCGCAGCGCGCCCGAATCCCACTGCGCAGTCGTCGCACACCGCAATGTGGCGCGAACAGCCGCCAAGTCGGCTGCCGGGCAACTCGCCCCCCTGCGGTTCATGGTGATCTACATCGGCTCGGCTCGCACTACCGCCTCATACCGCGTCCGCGCCGCGTTCGCCCGTGCGCACCCGGACCACGGACTCCACCGCGCTGACCCACACCTTGCCGTCGCCGATCTTGCCGGTACGTGCCGCCCGCACGATGATCTCGACGATCTTGTCCACTGTGAAGTCGTCGACCAGCACCTCGATCCGCACCTTGGGAACGAAATCGATCGAATACTCGGCACCCCGGTAGACCTCGGTGTGGCCCTTCTGCCGTCCGTATCCCTGGACATCACTGACCGTCATCCCCAGGACTCCGGCCTCTTCCAAACCAGTCTTGATGTCCTCCAACGTAAACGGCTTCACGATCGCGGTGATCAGCTTCATCTTCTCTCCTGTCTTCAGCCGAGTAAGCAAGAACAGCACTGCCGGTACTCACGAGGTCGTAACCGCTTTGGAGGTGCTCGGCCTCATCGATGCCCGAGGCTTCATCCTCGGCGTCCAGTCGCAGTCCGATGGTGTATTTGAGGACCAAAGCCAAGATCGCCGTTCCGACCGCCGAGTACACCGCAACGCTGGTCGCGCCGATGAGCTGGCGCCACAGCTGATCGAAACCACCGCCGTAGAACAAACCGGGAGACACATCGGACGCACCGTCGATGGCCGCTGTGGTCGGCGCCGCCAGCAGACCCACCAGCAGTGTTCCAACGAGCCCTCCGACCAGGTGCACCCCGACGACATCGAGCGAATCGTCAAAGCCAAAACGGTATTTCAGACCGACGGCCAGTGCACAGGCGATGCCCGCCGCGGCACCCACAACCAGCGCGCCGACCACATCGACTGACGCACACGCGGGCGTGATCGCGACCAGTCCGGCCACGATTCCCGACGCTGCACCCAATGAGGTGGCGTGGCCGTCACGCATCCGCTCTGCCAGCATCCAACCCAGCATCGCGGCGGCTGTCGCGACCGTTGTGGTGATGAAGGTCGAGCCGGCAACGCCGTTGGCGCTGACCGCCGACCCGGCGTTGAATCCGTACCACCCGAACCACAACAGACCGGCGCCGAGCATCACCAACGGCAGATTGTGCGGCCGAATCGGAAGTGTCGGCCATCCTTGGCGTTTGCCCAAGACGATCGCCAGCACCAAGGCAGCCATACCCGCGTTGATGTGGACCGCGGTGCCGCCCGCAAAGTCAATCGCATGAAGTTTGTTGGCGATCCAGCCGCCATGGGAGGCGGTGCTGTCGTCAAATGCGAAGACCCAGTGGGCAACCGGGAAGTACACGAAGCTCACCCACAGCGCGGCGAACAGCAGCCAGCTGCCGAACCTCATCCGGTCGGCCACCGCTCCGGAGATCAACGCGACCGTGATAATCGCGAACATCAGCTGGAATCCGACGAAAACCGTGGCTGGGACCGTGCCGACCAACGGAATCTCGACCGCAGGCGCACCGCTGGCCGGATCGGCAGCGACTGCGTTGACCCCGATGAGGCCTTTCAATCCCCAATAATCAGTGGGGTTTCCCGCGACGTTGCCGACATCGTCACCGAATGCGAGCGAGAAGCCGTAGAGCACCCAGAGCACGGTCACTACACCCATGGCACTGATGCTCATCATGATCATGTTCAAGACACTCTTGACTCGGACCATGCCGCCGTAGAAGAACGCCAGACCGGGCGTCATCAAGAGCACCAGGGCGGCGCTGGTCAGCATCCATGCAGTGTCGCCGGTGTCGGGCACCCCCATCGCCGGGAATTGATCCATGCACCAAGCCTCCTCCGCCGCGACCGGTTGCCGTATGAACCAGGCTGGTTATAACCATGCGCAACAGTTGTTTCGGCGCAAGCGTCACTCCGTTGCAAATACGTGACCACCTGCTCACAGCGCTGGGGCAGCAAGGTCGCAGGGAAAAGGCCTAGGGACGTGCGCCGGGAGCGCCACCGGTGCCACCGATGCCACCGATGCCACCGACGTTGGACTCACCGGTATTGCCCGCGCCACCGGCAATACCTCCGGTGGCACCACCGTTGCCGCCGGCGCCGCCGTCGCCGCCGACGCCCAAAGAACCGTTGCCGCCGGCGCCACCGTCACCGCCACGGCCGCCGGAACTGCCGGTCTGATCGGCTGCGGCGCCGCCGTTTCCACCTTCACCGCCGCTAGCGCCGACCCGGCCGCTACCGCCGGCACCACCGACTCCCCCGGCGCCGCCGTTCCCACCGCTCGTCCCGACGCCGCCGGCCCCGCCCGCGCCCCCGTTGCCACCGTGGCCGCCGGTACCGAACGGGTTGGTCAGGCCTACGCCACCCACACCACCGGCGCCACCGTCGCCGTCGCCTCCGGCTTGGCCAACCGCGCCGATCCATCCGACGCCGGCACCGGCAGCACCGCCTCGCCCCCCGTCGCCGCCATCACCGCCATTGCCACCGTTGGGCTGGCTGGCGGTGCCGATGGCGCCGGCCGCCCCCACCCCGCCGACGCCACCGTCGCCGCCGTTGCCGCTAAAGCCCAAGAGCCACCCGGCGTTACCACCCACTCCGCCATTGCCACCGCCACCACCGTTCAATGCGGTCACGTCGAGGCCATTGACGCCGGCCCAGCCGGAGCCACCGCGGCCACCCGTGCCCCCGAAGCCCCAGCCGGACAAGGCATCACCGCCCGCACCGCCTTCACCGCCGTTATGCGCGAGCAGCGAGCCTTGGTCGAAGGTGTCATAGAATCCGTTGCCGCCCTGGCCGCCGATACCTCCGTCGCCGAACCACATTCCACCGGAGCCACCCTGGCCGCCCGCGCCGGCCTCGATCACTGTTCCGTCGGCGCCGAGGTAGGCCGCGGCGCCCTGCCCTCCCGCACCGCCGTTGCCGAACAATCCGGCATCGCCGCCGTCGCCACCCGCACCGCCGTTGATCCCGGCTACGCCGGCGGCGCCGTCGCCGCCGTCACCGAACAGGAACCCACCGTCACCGAGATCCCCCCAACCGAGCCAGCCGAACAACGAGGTGTTGGCACCGTGGAAGCCATCGACACCGTCGCCGATCAAGTACCTGCCGAACGTCATCACCCAGGGCGCGTTGATCATGTCGATCACCAGCTGATTGCCCGCGTTGTGCAGGAAGCTCTCCACAGCGTCGTGGATCGGTAGGTAGAAGCTGTCCTGGTAGAGGTCAGCCAAGTCGGTTTGCGCCAACGGGGTGGAATCGACGCTACCGACATCACCCGCATCGAGGCCGGACATGTCGAACCAGGTTTCGGGGTCCAAGAAGTCAAAGTCGGCCTGAGCCGGCGGCGCGGTCGTGACGGGCGCCAGGGCGAGCGTCAATGCCGCCGCGGCACCGCCTATCGCACGGCTCATCCGGCCAGTTGTGTTACGACCACGCTGCCCGGCGCTGCGACGACCACTACGATTCATTTGCGAGTGACCTTTCTACGGCTGATCCGTATTGACTGGCCGAAGCTGATTTAGGCAGGAGTGACCGTGTCGAGGCCGAGGAAATCGGCGATCCATGACAGGTCGGGATGGCCGTCAACTACCGACCCGAGGGAGTTCACGAAGTCCGAAGAGTCGCCCGCGTCGGACGCAGTCGCCGAACCGGCGAACAGGCCGCCGAACAGCGAGCTGGGATCCTGGATATCGAAAAAGACGCGCTGCGCTGCGTTCCACAGCGTCGAGAACGGTTCTTGCTCCATAAACGAGCCGAAAACGTAGTTCGCCGGGTCCTGCAGGTCACGAATCGCTGCCTGGACGCCCTCCGACCAGGCGGCGCTCAGGGCGGTGCTGACCTCGTCCCAGCTGATGTTGCTGGGCAGCAGCTCGAAGCTGAACGTATTGAGCACATTGGCCGGTCCCTGGTTCCAGCCTTCGGTGAGACTGCCGTAGCCGAGGTTCACCAGGATGCGCATGCTCGGTTCCAACAGGTCCGCCAACGGGTTGCCCCAGACCGGATTCACCCGCAGCAGATCCAGCAGCGGCAGCGTCTCACTGGGGATCATGTAGTAATTGGTGAGACTATCCCCGGGAGTTGTTTCCAACTGAATAGCGTTGGCAATGTCATCGGCGCTCAACCCTAAATATCCGTCATGCAGTAAAAACATACCGACAATGGCGTTGAGGTCCGCCAGTAAGTTCAGCGGATAACGCGGGAAGTCGGCGTAACCGTCATATTCCATCGAATAGACGTCGGTAGTGAAATAGTCCGGCGTCGGGTGCCCAAGGGTCAGCCCATTCCAGAAGCTAAGGTTCCCGCCCCAGAAGTTGAGCAGCTCGACCAGACCGCCGTTCGGGTTCGCGGCATTACCCACGAGCACAAAGTGAACGTCCTGGGCCCCCACACCCTCGTAGTGAAGCTGTTCCATCGTCATCGAGGACATCGCCGAGCTCTGCGAGTAGCCGAAGACGTACACCGGGTTGTCGGCGTTCACCCCTCCGCCGGCGATCTGCTTGTCGATCGCATCGGCGAGCAGCTGGGCGCCTACGGCTTCCGAGACGTTGCCCGGAAAGTACAGCTGCGGCGTGAACAGTGATTGTGCGGTCTCGGCAAAGCCGAGTGGCTGGAGGTACAACAGGTTGGCAGCGTTGACGTAACCGTCGGACGGTAACGGAATGCCGCTGCCACCCATGACGAATGCGACGTCACCCGCGGCTAGGTCGATGTCCGATACCGCCACGGTCGCCGGCCCCGGAGGCATCGACGAAGCCGCGGCAAACCCGGCCACACCGGCGAAGATGACGAGAACGCCTATGACAGCGAGAACTGCGTGAAGTTCGCGGGGCGCACGCGGCCACTGCGGGACGGACATGACAGCGACACCAGCCATCGAACCCCCTTGAAATACCCTCGAGCTCACCGCCGAAAGCGGAACCCACCCGAAATTAGATCACCCGCAACAGTTTTAGTCAGTTGTTACGGGGAAAACCAGTCAATTGACATAATCGTCGTTATTGAGGCGTGGTAATTGCCCGCTCTGGGCTTCCCCGAATCGACGGGCGGACTACCGTCCAAGTAAAGTGTCCGACGTGGATATTAACGGAGCAAGCGCGATCGTCACCGGTGGCGCATCAGGAATCGGTGCGGCCACTGCCCGCCAGCTGGCCGACAAGGGTGCCCGGGTCGTCGTCGCCGACCTACAGGCAGACAAGGGTGAGGCGCTGGCCCACGAGATCGGCGGAGTGTTCGTGTCCGTCGACGTGACCAGCACCGAGCAGATCATCGACGCGGTCAAGACCGCCGCGGACCTCGGCCCGCTGCGGGCGCTGGTGAACTCGGCCGGCATCGGCTGGGCACAGCGCACGATCGGCAAGGATGGCGAATTCGACTCAGCGCACAACCTGGATGCCTACCGCAAGGTGCTGGCGATCAACCTGATCGGGACCTTCGACTGCATCCGGATCGCGGCCACGGCGATGAGCCGCAATGAGTTCACCGACACCGGCGAGCGCGGCGCCATCGTCAACATGACCAGTGTTGCCGCCTTCGACGGACAGATCGGCCAGGCCGCCTACTCGTCGTCCAAGGGTGGTGTCGTGGGCCTGACCCTGCCGGTGGCTCGCGACCTGTCCGCGGCGGGCATCCGCGTCAACACCGTGGCCCCCGGCCTGATCGACACCCCGATCTACGGCGAGGGCGAGGCCTCGGAGGCCTTCAAAGCCAAGCTCGGTGAGTCCGTGCTGTTCCCGCACCGGCTCGGCAAGCCCGAAGAGCTGGCCTCGATGGTGGTGGAGCTGCTCACCAACTCCTACATGAACGCCGAAGTCGTCCGCGTGGACGGTGGCATCCGGATGCCACCGAAGTAGTTTTCGTACCCGAGGTTGAGATTGCGTCCAGGGTCGCGGATACCGCGAGATGCACAGCCCTGGGCGCAATCTCAGGGGACGACGGTCTCAAGGTCTAGGGGCATAGAGGTAACGCGCCGGCGCGTGGCACCCCAGAGCCCAACCCCGATGCCGACGACCGCGCCACCGAGGCCGACGATCTGTTGTCCACGCTTGAGTTCGGCGTGCACGCTGATCCCGCCCAGCAGGTCGGCCGCGTCGGCACCACCGGATGCCAGGAACCAGCCGCGCGTGTCGCGACCGCGCAACGCCCCGTTCACGAGTAGCCCGCCGATCAGGGCGTCGCGATAACCCATCGAACGCAACAGCAGCCGCGCGGAAGGCCCAGGATCGTCCGGCTCTCCCCACAATCGATTCGCCCGAAGCGGATCGACGAGAAACGAGATACCCGACGCCAGCCGGATACAGCCCGCGACCAGTGCGGCACGGTCTTTGATCATGGACCGCAGCCTAGGGCCCGACGCCCGCGTCCGAACCTATTTCCAGGCGAATACCGGTTGCTCCAACTCGTCGACCGGGTCCCCCCGGCCCTCCAGGCACAACCACCGCAGTTGCAGCAGCACCGCCCCGGTCGGCGCGTGGATGAGGTCATTGCCCAACGGGATCTGCACGACCGGGCGTGGGCTCTGGGGAATACTGACGAAGCGCGGCGAATCATCGCGTTGCAGCTGATGTAGCCCCACGCGGTAGACCGCCACCACCTCGGCCGGCGCGGGACGGAGATCGAGCCGCCCCCCGCCCCAGATCACCACCGGCGTGATGACGTATCCGGAGCGAGTCGGATAGTCGTCGAGTACGCCGAGCACAGCCGAGTGCGACAACCGAACGCCGACCTCCTCGTCCAGCTCACGCAGGGCCGCGTCGACCGCGGTTTCGCCGGGATCCAGGCGGCCACCGGGCAGCGCCCACTGAGCGGCATGTGAGGTGAGGCGAGAGGCTCTGCGGCACAAGAGGAAGGCAGCACCCCCGGATACGTCGACCATGCGGCCATCAAGACCAGCTTCCGGCATGGGCCGGCCGGCGATCCAGTCGTCGACGGGCGCGGGATCGACCCGGTCCTCGGCGACTTCGGAGTCCACGATCACCACCGCGACGGCCGCGTGCCGCTTCGACGCGTCGGTCACGGCGCGGCGGTCGTGCCCGTCCAGATGTGCCCGGATCCGTTCCCGCAGCGCCTCGTCATAGCGGATCGTCACCGCTTGACCATAGGCGGCACGGCGGGAGCGGTCTCGACACTTAGCCCTCGGGTCAGCCGGCGGCCCACTCCTTGGCACGTTCGACGTCATCGAGGCCGAACACCGCAAGCTCGCCGGGAATCATCCATTCGAGCGCATGGAGAACATGGGCGACCCATTCCTTGTCCGACACCACCGCGATGCGTTTGAACGCCGAGTGATGCGGCAGTACGGCGCCCAGGCCGAGCTTGATGTCCTCGGCCAGCCCACCGGGCCCAAAGCCCTCATAGTCAGAGGCGATGACCTCGACGATGCGGACATCGCCGCCCTGCAGAAGCTCGTGCAGCGACGGCTTCATCTCCCGGAGTTCGTCACCGCGAAGTCGCCCCGACACACGAATTCCGGTCACTCCCTGCGGCATGTCCGACAGTAGCTCGATCATGGGAATGCTCCCTTCCGGCCGATGCCGCCACTGTAGTCCCGCCCGGGGTCGACTATTCGAAGTCGTTGCCGTGTGACTGGTGTTCGCGAAGCCGGTTTGAGAAGGCCATCCAATCGCCGGCCTCGGCATCGGTGAGCAGACTCCGATGTTCGGCCAGCACCAGATCTGGCTGCCCGCGGACTGTCGAGTTGCGCACGATCGAGAGGTGCTGTCGATCTTGCAGTCGGTCGTAGAACGCCAGCATCGTGGCGTTGTCGGCGAGCTCCACAAATGCGCGATGAAACTGCATGGCCAGTGCCGCAAAGCCGGGATAGTCGCGCCGGTCTAGCGCCCGCTCCTGCCCGTCGAGGTTTTCCTGCAGACGCGCACTCAGAAGCTGGCGAGCCTCAGGGTTGCCCAGTTGCACCCCGGCGCATTCGAAGGCATGCCGCACCTGGTCGGACTCGCGGATCTCATCGACGGTCAATTCACGTACCAGCGCACCGCGCTTGGGGTAGATCCGCACCAGCCCTTCATCTTGCAGACGCCCCAGCGCCGCCCGCACCGGGGTACGGCTCATCGACATCGATGCCGCCAGCGTTGACTCACTGAGCATGTCCCCGGCGGGGAACTCACCGCTGAGGATGCCCGCACGAATCAGGGCGTGAGCACGTTGCGCGGAGTTGACGCTCACGTCGCCCATGGGGACCTCCTGATCGGCAGAAACGCTCTAGGATACCGCTAGTATCCTAGTTGGTGACATCTGACGCAGAGGATTCAAGGAGTGTGTCGTGACAACACCAGCGAGCCATCGGCCGACGGAATCGACTGCGCAAGCACTGGCATTCGCTGAGCGCGTCACCGAAGCGCTGGACGCCGCCAGCCTCGCACTGCTACTGAGCCTCGGACATCAGAGTGGGCTGTTCGATGCCCTGGCCGCCCTGGCGGAACCGGCAACCAGCACCCAGATCGCCAACCGCGCCGGACTCAACGAACGCTACGTTCGCGAGTGGTTGGGGGGCACGACCGTGGCCGGCGTTGTGGACTACAACCCCGCCAACAAGACATATCGTTTGCCGCAGCACCGCGCCGCGGTGCTGACCCGTGCTGCCGGCGCCGCCAACCTGGCGCGCGTCGCGCAGTACATCGCGCTGATGGGCGAGGTCGAACAGAAAGTGCTGGACTGCTTCCGGCATGGCGGCGGGCTTCCCTACAGCGACTATCCCCGCTTCCACGCGGTGATGGCGGAGCGAAGCGGCGAAGTCTTCGACTCGGCGCTCGTCGACGTCGTCCTGCCCCTCGTCAAGGGCTTGCCGCAACGACTCCACGACGGTGCGGAGGTGGCCGATTTCGGCTGCGGTAGTGGCCACGCCGTCAACGTGATGGCCCAGGCGTTCCACAACAGCCGGTTCACCGGCATTGACTTCTCGACCGAGGGCATCGAGCGGGCGACTCGCGAAGCGACTCAGCGGGGACTGGCGAACGCCACCTTCGAGAGCCACGATCTCACGACGTTCGACCGAGCTTCGGCCTACGACCTTGTCACCGCATTCGACGCCATTCACGATCAGGCGCAGCCGGCGCGGGTGTTGGAGAACATCTATCGATCCCTGCGGCCGGGGGGCGTCTTCTTGATGGCGGATTCG
>Ga0182738_1001077_pt1 | contig 35068 bp, 30 predicted proteins | sample eDN5th30CBELigMG_FD_128876 | JGI IMG/M metagenome (GOLD analysis project Ga0182738, IMG submission 128876) | Enriched Miracle-Growth compost microbial communities from Emeryville, California, USA - eDNA 5th pass 30_C BE-Lig MG (version 2)... ...
GAACCGACGTCGTCGTGATCGGCACCGGCGTCGCCGGCCTGGTCGCGGCGCTGGCCGCGCATCGCGCCGGCCGGCGGGTCACGGTGCTCAGCAAGGTGAGCGAGACCGCGACGTTCTACGCCCAGGGCGGCATCGCCGTCGTCCTGCCGGCCGGTGTCGGCTCGGCTGACGACACCATCGAGGCTCATGTCGCCGACACGCTCGCCGCAGGCGGCGGGCTGTGCGACGCCGAGGCCGTGCGCTCGATCGTCGCCGACGGCGCCAAGGCGATCACCGACCTGGTGGCCGACGGCGCCCTGTTCGACGAATCCGCGCCCGGGCGCTGGGCGCTCACCCGCGAGGGCGGGCACACCCGGCGCCGGATCATCCACGCGGGCGGCGACGCCACCGGCGCCGAGGTGCAGCGCACGCTGAACCACGCGGCCGCACACCTCGACATCCGCCACAACCACGTGGCGCTGCGAATCCTGCAGGACGAGGCCGGCGTCACCGGTGTGCTGGTGCACAACGACGACGGTCCCGGCATCCTGCACGCCCCGTCGGTGGTCCTGGCTACCGGCGGACTCGGCCACCTCTATGCCGCCACCACCAACCCGGTCGGGTCGACCGGTGACGGCATCGCGCTGGCGCTGTGGGCCGGTGTCGCGGTCAGCGACATCGAGTTCGTGCAGTTCCACCCGACCATGCTGTTCGGCGCCGCGGCGGGCGGGCGCCGCCCGCTGATCACCGAGGCGCTGCGCGGTGAAGGTGCGGTTCTGATCGACGCACAGGGACACCCGGTCACCGCGGGCGTGCACCCGATGGGGGACCTGGCGCCGCGCGACGTGGTCGCCGCGGCGATCAACGCGCGCCTGGCCGCCACCGGGGACCCATGCGTCTACCTCGACGCGCGCGGCGTCGCCGGCGTCGCGGACCGGTTCCCGACCGTCACGGCGGCCTGCCTCGCGGCAGGTATCGACCCGGCGCGTGAGCCCATCCCGGTGGTTCCCGGCGCGCACTACAGCTGCGGCGGTGTGGTCACCGATGTGTACGGGCGTACCGCTCTGCCGGGACTGTTCGCCGCGGGCGAGGTCGCGCGCACCGGGATGCACGGCGCGAACCGGTTGGCCTCCAACAGCCTGCTCGAAGGCCTGGTGGTCGGTTCGCGGGCCGGGCGCGCCGCGGCCGCCCACGCCGAACAAGCCGGGTCCGTGCGCGCGGTGGTCCCGCAGCAGGTCCGGCGCGACGCCGTGGACCGCCAGGTGCTGCAGGCCGCGATGTCCACCCACGCGTCGGTGGTACGTGACGCGCAGGGTCTGCACCGGCTCGCCGAGACGCTGGACGCCGCGCGTGCCGTGGTGCCCAGCGACCGCGCGTCCTTCGAGGACGCCGCGCTGACCTCGGTGGCCCGCGCCGTGGTCAGGGCGGCCACGGCCCGTACCGAGAGCCGCGGCTCCCACCATCGCGGCGACTTCCCGGACACCGACCCCACACAGGAGGTCTCGATGACAGTCCGTATCCACGACGGCGACGTCGCCGTCGACATCCCGACGGCGGTGTGCTGATGATGAAACTTTCCGATGCCGAACTGACGGCGGCCAAGGCGGCCGTCGCGCGCGCGGTCGAAGAAGACCTCGCCTACGGTCCCGACGTGACCACGATGGCCACGGTCGACGCGGCCGCGACCACGACGGCGTCCGTCGTCAGCCGCGAACCGGGTGTCATCGCAGGCGTCGACGTCGCGCTGCTGGTGCTCGACGAGATGATCGGCGCCGACCGCTACCGCGTGCTGCACCGCGTCGACGACGGTGCCCAGCTCGACGCCAAGCAGACCGTGCTGACGGTCGAGGCGCCGACGCGGGAACTGCTCACGGCCGAACGCACCATGCTCAACCTGCTGTGTCACCTTTCGGGGGTCGCGACCGCGACGGCCGCCTGGGTCGACGCCGTCGCGGGCACCAAGGCCAAGATCCGCGACACCCGCAAGACGCTGCCCGGTCTGCGCCTGCTGCAGAAGTACGCCGTGCGCGTCGGCGGCGGCGTCAACCACCGGATGGGACTCGGCGACGCCGCGCTGATCAAGGACAACCACGTCGCCGCGGCCGGTTCGGTGGTGGCCGCCCTCAAGGCCGTCCGCGAAGAGGCGCCCGGCCTGCCGTGTGAGGTCGAGGTCGATTCGCTCGAGCAGCTCGACGAGGTGCTCGCGCTCGGCGTCGAACTGGTCCTGCTGGACAACTTCCCGGTGTGGCAGACGCAGATGGCCGTGCAGCGCCGCGACGCGCGTGCCCCCGAGACGCTGCTGGAGTCTTCGGGCGGGCTGACGCTGGACACCGCGGCGGACTATGCGGGCACCGGCGTCGACTACCTCGCGATCGGGGCGCTCACACACTCGGTGCGGGTGCTCGACCTGGGCCTGGACTTCTGAGGCGGTTGCGGCGTCCCCGGTGTGGAGACGCCGCAACCTCAGCGGCTACTCGCTGTCTTTGGAGTCCGAACCGGTGCCTGCAGCGCCGCCACCGCTCTTGGTGCCGCTGCTCTTGGTGCCGCCGGCCTTCGAGCTGGTCTTCGAGCTGGACTCCGAGTTGGACTCCGAGTTGGACTCCGAGCTGGACGATGTGCGACTGCCGGCCTTGTCCGCGCTGCGTGTGGGCGTCGAACGGCCGGTGACCCGGTTGCTCACGTTCTCGCGGGTGGCAGACCGGTCGGTCGCATTGCCGGGGTTGCCGGTCTTGCCGTCGCGGCCAAATCCGCCGCGGCCGGCCTGACCGCCTTGTCCGGGGCGGGCGCGGTTCGAAGAGCTCTGTGCATCGCCGCCGTCACCGCCATTGCCGCCGCCGGCAAGTCCGCTGCCGCCGTTGCCACCGTTTCCGCCGTACGCTGCGTTGGTTCCGGTTGCCTTCCCGCCGTTTCCACCGGCACCACCGGTTCCTATTCCGGTCGAGCCACCGTTTCCGCCGTTGCCGGCTGCTGCATTTCCGTTGCGGGTGCCGGCGGTTCCATTGTTGGCGTCACCGCCGTCGCCGCCGCGGCCGCCGTTTCCGAAAACCCCGCCGGCCCCGCCGTTGCCGCCGTCGGCGCCGTGGCTGCCCGCCGTTTCAGGACCTTCGCCGTCACCATCACCACCTCGGCCGCCGTCACCCCCGGACCCGACGAGCAGGCCCCCGTTGCCGCCGTTGCCGCCGCGGCCGGCGTTGGCGATGTGTGCGCCATTGGAGATGACGTTCGGACTTCCGTCGCCCCCTTTGCCGCCGTTGCCGATCAACCCGGCGTTACCTCCGTTTGCACCTTCCACACCGCCCACCGAGTTGCCGCCGTCACCGCCGTTACCGAGCAAGCCGGCGTTGCCGCCGTCGCCGGCCCGGCCACCGTTGACGCCTGCGAGCCCATCTCCGCCCCTGCCGCCGTTGCCGAGCAGAAATCCACCATTGCCGCCCTTCTGACCGGGTCCGCCGTCGGCACCGTTGCCGATCAGCAGGCCGCCGTTCTGACCGGGCTCGATGCCATTCCCGATGAGCCAGCCACCCGGGCCGATCATCGGGCGGCCACTGGAATCCACGGCCACCGTCACCTTGGCGTTACCCACCATGCCCACGGCGATTGGCGTGACGGTGAGCGCGGTGCCAGACGTCGAGGTCTTGGGTGCGAAGACCAGCCGTGCCGTGCTTGAACCGGGTCGGACGGCGCGTACGGCGGTGAAGGCAGGAGAGCCGCTGACCCCCGGCTCCAGGTGACCGATGCCCGATCCGGTCGAGGTCACCGACCCGGGCGAGGTCGCGGGCAGGATCGCACCGTAGAGGGCGTTGGGGGTGGCAGGTGCGCCCTCCGGCGTCGATGTGACCGTCAGCCATCGCGGAGTCGAGGTCGAGGTCGGGGTTTGGTACGTGGTTGGCGTTCCGGTACTGGCGGGTGCCGGCGCCTGGGAGACAGCGACGCCTGCGGTGGCGACGATGCTCGCCGCGACGGCGGAAGTCAGGCGCTGATGCTTGGTCACGGCCGACCTATATCGGGGCATGTGGATATTCCTTCATTCGGTTCGAAGAATGGCGAATCGAGCGACGTGAGCTGATTTCCGAAACGCAACTCAACGGAAATCCCAATCTTTCTATCAGTTGCTGAGGAACTGTTCTAGCTGGTCGAAGCACATTGATGCGATTGCGTCTGAATAGACGCGCGAGTAAATTGGCGCGGAGATGCGGTGATCCGGATCGTAATTACTGCGCTGAGTGAACCAACATTCCGGGAAGTGGAAATCTGGCTACCGATAAAAAGGTCGCCACGAATGGCGATCCGCGGTTATTTCGGTTTCAAGTAGTTCCAGCAAATTCCATGGAAGCGGTCTCAATATTGCTGGATACCCGGACTCGAAATAACGCGGGCGTCAAACAGTGGCCGCGCGGCGGACCAACGAAAGCACCACGGCGGCTGCCGCGAACAAACCGGAGAACACGCGGTTGAGAATCGTCTGCTGGCGGGGCGTGTGCAGCCACGTCAGCAACCGGACCGCGAGGCCGGTGTAGAGCCCCATCACCACCAGGTCGACGGCGATCATCGTCGCGCCGATCGCCAGGTACTGCGGCAGCAGGGGCGCGGTGGGCACCACGAACTGTGGCAGCACGGCCAGGAAGAACACCAGGCCCTTGGGGTTGGTGGCATTCACCAGGAACCCGCGGACCACCAGGCCGGTACGGCCGGCCTCGGTCGCCTTGCCGAGCTGCTCACGCAGGTCGATGGCGGCCGTGCGCCATTGGCGCACCGCCAGGTAGATCAGATAGGCGACGCCGATCCACTTGATGATGTTGAACGCGACGATCGAACCGGCCACCGCGGCGCCCAGCCCGATCGCGACCAGGGCGAGCTGCAGCATGAGCCCGATCTCAAGGCCCAGGATGCTCCAGTACCCACGGCGCACACCGTGGGTCAGACCGGTCGCCATGGACTGGATGGCACCGGCGCCGGGGGAGACGCTGATCGCGATCGCCGCGCCGAAGAACGCCAGCCAGACGTGCCATTCCATACGGGCAGTCTGGCATCGCGGTCAAACGATTTCGGCTACCAGGATCCCGGCCTTGCGCGCGCTCAGGCGCGCGATCCGGGGCAGGGAAGGATCGTCGCTGCCGGCGGGCAGGATGCGCGGGTTCGTGATCTCGAACTCGCGGCCGAACACCTTCACCTCCGCGCCACCCGCGGCCAGGACGTTCTTCACCCAGTTTGTCTTGCCGTGGGCGAGGATCACCGCGAACACATTGTCCTTGCGGTAACTGTTGACCACGGTCTCGTACGCCCGGCCCGACTTGCGGCCCCGGTGCTTGATGACGGTGAAACCGGGTAGTCGTTTGGCGACGGGCGTCATCACCGGATTGACGTATTTGAGTTGCAGTCGCTCCAGCCAGGGCGGGAACAGCATCGGTACGCCAGGTGCCTTGTTGGGGTGGTCTTTTGCCGACAACTCGGGCTCCGTTCGCGGGTGCCGCGACCACCCGGAGGTTGACGGTGGCCGACGGATTTTTATTCAAGTGGACTGATCAGGGACAATGAACATGATGGCCAAGTTTCAGATGTCCCGCATCGACCTGCGCAACCGTGTGCTCAGCGCGGCGCAACTGCGCTCCGCCCTGCCGCGCGGTGGAGTCGACGTCGACGCCGTGGTGCCCAAGGTCCGCCCGATCGTCGACGCGGTCGCACAGCGGGGCGCGCAGGCCGCCCTGGAGTACGGCGAATCCTTCGACGGCATCCGCCCGGAGACGGTGCGGGTGCCGCGCGAGTTGCTGACCCAGGCGCTGGAGAACCTCGACGCCGACGTGCGCGCCGCGCTGCAGGTCTCCATCGACCGTGCGCGTGCCGTGCATGCTGATCAGCGTCGCACCGACACCACCACCACACTGGCGCCCGGCGCCACCGTGACCGAGCGCTGGGTTCCGGTCGAGCGGGTCGGCCTCTACGTTCCGGGCGGCAACGCCGTCTATCCGTCGAGCGTCGTGATGAACGTCGTGCCCGCCCAGACCGCGGGCGTGGACTCGATGGTCATCGCCAGTCCGCCGCAGGGCCAGTTCGGCGGCAGGCCGCACCCGACCATCCTCGCCGCGGCCGCGTTGCTCGGTGTCGACGAGGTGTGGGCGGTCGGCGGCGCACAGGCCGTGGCGCTTTTGGCCTACGGCGGCACCGACACCGACGGCGCCGAACTCGCGCCGGTCGACATGATCACCGGTCCGGGCAACATCTACGTGACGGCCGCCAAGCGCATCTGCCGCTCCCAGGTCGGCATCGACGCCGAGGCCGGCCCCACCGAGATCGCGATCCTGGCCGACCACACGGCCGATCCGGTGCACGTGGCCGCCGATCTGATCAGCCAGGCCGAGCACGACGAGATGGCCGCCAGCGTGCTGGTCACCGACAGTGAGACGCTGGCCGAGGCCACCGACCGCGAACTGGCCAACCAGCTCGCCACCACCAAGCACGTCGAGCGGGTCACCGCGGCACTCTCGGGCAAACAGTCCGCGATCGTTCTGGTCGACGACATCGACGCGGGCGTGCGCACCGTCAACGCCTACGCCGCCGAGCATCTCGAGATCCAGACCGTCGACGCCCCCGGCGTGGCCGGCCGGATCCGTTCGGCCGGAGCCATTTTCGTGGGCGCCTGGTCACCGGTGAGCCTCGGCGACTACTGCGCCGGGTCCAACCACGTGCTGCCCACCGCGGGATGCGCGCGGCACTCCAGTGGGCTGTCGGTGCAGACGTTCCTGCGTGGCATCCACGTCGTCGAGTACGACGAGGCGGCGCTCAAAGACGTTTCGGGGCACGTGATCACGCTGTCCAAGGCCGAGGATCTGCCCGCGCACGGCGAGGCGGTACGACGGAGGTTCGAGCGGTAATGTCTGCTGACAAGGTGACGTTGGCGGATCTGCCGCTGCGCGACAACCTGCGGGGCAAGTCGCCGTACGGTGCGCCGCAACTGCAGGTTCCGGTGCGCCTGAACACCAACGAGAACCCGCATCCGCCCTCCAAGGCGCTCGTCGACGACGTCGCGGCCTCGGTCCGCGAGGCCGCCGCCGAACTGCACCGCTACCCCGATCGGGACGCGGTCGCGCTGCGCACCGATCTCGCGGCGTACCTCACGGCCGCCACCGGCGTCCGGTTGGGTGTCGAAAACCTTTGGGCGGCAAACGGTTCCAATGAGATCCTGCAGCAGCTGCTGCAGGCGTTCGGCGGCCCGGGCCGCACCGCCATCGGCTTCGTGCCGTCGTACTCGATGCACCCGATCATCTCCGACGGCACGCAGACCGAGTGGCTGCAGGCCTCGCGCGACGAGGATTTCGGCCTCGACATCGACGTTGCGGTGTCCGCGGTCACCGAGCGCAAACCCGACGTGGTGTTCGTGACGAGCCCCAACAACCCGTCGGGCCAGAGCGTTCCGCTCGACGATCTGCGCCGCGTGCTCGACGCGATGCAGGGCGGGATACTCATCGTCGACGAGGCCTACGGCGAGTTCTCGTCACAGCCCAGCGCGGTGGCGCTGCTCGACGACTATCCGGCCAAGCTCGTCGTGAGCCGCACCATGAGCAAGGCGTTCGCGTTCGCAGGCGGCCGCCTCGGCTACCTGGCCGCCGCGCCCGCGGTGATCGACGCGCTGCTGCTCGTGCGGCTGCCCTACCACCTGTCGGTGCTCACGCAGGCCGCCGCGCGCGCCGCGCTGCGCCACGCCGACGACACCCTGGGCAGCGTCAAGGCACTGATCGCCGAGCGTGAGCGCGTGAGTGCCGAACTGACCCGCATGGGCTACCGGGTGATCCCGAGCGACGCGAACTTCGTGCTGTTCGGCGCGTTCACCGACGCACCGGCCACCTGGCAGCGCTACCTCGACGCCGGGGTCCTGATCCGCGACGTCGGCATCCCCGGCCATCTGCGCGTCACCATCGGCCTCGCCGCCGAGAACGACGCCTTCCTCGCCGCCGGCGCCGAACTGGCCGGCACCGAACTTCAGCCATCAACCAGCCCGGTAGGAGCACAATGAGCGCCTTGGCGAACCGGCGTGCACGCGTCGAACGCAAGACCAAGGAATCCGAGATCGTCGTCGACCTCGACCTCGACGGTACCGGTGTCGTCGACATCGACACGGGCGTACCGTTCTTCGACCACATGCTCACCTCGCTGGGCAGCCACGCGAGCTTCGACCTCACGGTGCATGCCAAGGGCGACATCGAGATCGAGGGCCATCACACGGTCGAGGACACCGCGATCGTGCTCGGGCAGGCCCTCGGGCAGGCACTGGGGGACAAGAAGGGCATCCGCCGGTTCGGTGACGCGTTCATCCCGATGGACGAGTCCCTGGCGCATGCGGCCGTCGACGTGTCGGGGCGCCCGTACTTCGTGCACACCGGTGAGCCCGAGTCGATGGTGAGCTTCACCATCGCGGGTACCGGTGCGCCCTATCACACGGTGATCAACCGGCACGTGTTCGAATCGCTGGCGTTCAACGCCCGCATCGCGCTGCATGTGCGCACGCTCTACGGCCGCGATCCGCACCACATCACCGAGGCGCAGTACAAGGCCGTGGCGCGCGCGTTGCGCCAGGCGGTCGAGTACGACGCCCGCGTGACCGGTGTTCCGTCGACCAAAGGGACTTTGTGACAAAGAGAGTCGTCGTACTCGACTACGGGTCGGGCAACCTCCGTTCGGCGCAGCGGGCGCTCGAACGGGTCGGCGCCGACGTCGAGGTGACCGCCGACCCGTCGGCCGCCGCGGCCGCCGACGGCCTGGTGGTTCCCGGTGTCGGGGCGTTCGAGGCCTGCATGACCGGACTGCGCGGAATCGGCGGTGAGAAGATCATCGCCGACCGCCTGCGGAACGGGGCCCCGGTTCTCGGGGTGTGCGTCGGCATGCAGATCCTGTTCGAGCGCGGCGTCGAGTTCGGTGTGGAGACCGCCGGGTGCGGGCAGTGGCCCGGTTCGGTGACCCGCCTCGACGCGCCGGTGATCCCGCACATGGGCTGGAATGTCGTCGACGCGGCGAAAGGCAGCAGGCTGTTCGCCGGCCTCGACGCCGACACGCGCTTCTACTTCGTGCATTCCTACGCCGCGCAGCAGTGGTCGGGGCGCGAGGACGCCCTGGTGACCTGGGCGACGCATCACGTGCCCTTCATCGCCGCCGTCGAGGACGGCGCGTTGTCGGCCACGCAATTTCATCCGGAGAAGAGTGGCGACGCGGGTGCGACGCTGCTCGCGAATTGGGTTGAGGGACTGTGACTTCGAACGAATCCGTGGCGACAGGGGCGACCGAGGCGGCCGGCGCGGGCAAGCGGGGACTGATCCTGCTGCCCGCCGTCGACGTGGTCAACGGCCAGGCGGTGCGGCTGGTGCAGGGCAAGGCAGGCAGCGAGACCGACTACGGCTCGGCGATCGAGGCGGCCGAGGCGTGGCAGCGCGACGGTGCCGAGTGGATCCACCTGGTCGACCTCGACGCCGCGTTCGGCCGGGGCAGCAACCGTGAACTGCTCGCCGAGGTGGTCGGCAAGCTCGACGTGGCCGTCGAGTTGTCCGGCGGCATCCGCGACGACGAGTCGCTGCGGGCCGCGCTCGACACCGGCTGCGCCCGCGTGAACATCGGCACCGCGGCACTGGAGAACCCGCAGTGGTGCGCCAGGGCCATCGCCGAGCACGGCGACCGCGTCGCCGTCGGACTCGACGCCCAGACCGACGGCGCGGGCGGCTTCCGCCTGCGTGGCCGCGGCTGGGAGACCGACGGTGGCGACCTCTGGGAGGTGCTCGACCGGCTCGACAGTGAGGGCTGCTCGCGCTACGTCGTCACCGACGTCAGCAAGGACGGCACCCTCACCGGCCCCAACCTCGATCTCTTGGCCGCGGTGGCCGGGCGCACCGACGCGCCGGTGATCGCCTCCGGCGGCGTGTCGAGCCTCGACGACCTGCGCGCGATCGCGACGCTGACCGGTGTCGGTGTCGAGGGCGCGATCGTCGGAAAGGCGCTCTACGCCGGGCGGTTCACCCTGCCGCAGGCCCTGTCCGCGGTCAGCGGATGACGGTGGTGGGTGAACTGGACCCGCAGAAGCTGACCGCGCTGGTCGCCACGGCGGCCGAGATCCTCGACGCCGCGTCGGTGCCGTTCGTGGCGGGGCACCGCGCAGATTCGGCAGTCCGGAAACAGGGCAACGATTTCGCCACCGAGGTCGACCTGGCGATCGAACGCCAGGTGGTACGTGCGCTCACCGAGGCGACCGGGATCGGCGTGCACGGCGAGGAATTCGGTGGGGAACCGATCGACTCGCCTCTGGTGTGGGTGCTCGATCCGATCGACGGCACCTTCAACTACGCGGCGGGCTCACCCATGGCCGCGATCCTGCTGGGTCTGCTGGCCGACGGTGAACCCGTCGCGGGCCTGACCTGGCTGCCGTTCACCGGTGAGAAGTACAGCGCGCTGGTCGGTGGTCCGCTGTACTCCGACGGCAAACCGTGTCCGCCGCTGGGTTCGCCCACGCTCGCCGACTCGATCATCGGCATCCAGACCTTCAACATCGACTCCCGCGGCCGGTTTCCCGGGCGCTACCGCGTGGAGGTGCTCGCCAATCTGAGCCGCGTGTGCTCGCGGGTGCGCATGCACGGGGCCACCGGCGTGGACCTGGCCTATGTGGCCGCCGGAATCCTCGGCGGTGCAATCAGTTTCGGTCACCACATCTGGGACCATGCGGCCGGGGTCGCCCTGGTGCGTGCCGCGGGCGGCGTGGTCACCGATCTGACCGGCGCGCCGTGGACCGTCGACTCGAAGTCGGTGCTCGCCGCCGCACCCGGCGTGCACGAGAAGATGCTGGAAATCGTGAAATCCACCGGAAAGCCCGAGGATTACCTGTGAGTGCCAACAGCGATGTCGCGACGAGGGTGATCCCGTGTCTCGACGTGGACAACGGACGCGTGGTCAAGGGGGTCAACTTCGAGAACCTGCGCGACGCAGGTGATCCCGTGGAACTCGCGGCGGCCTACGACGCCGAGGGCGCCGACGAGCTGACGTTCCTCGACGTCACGGCGTCGTCGTCGGGACGCTCCACCATGCTCGAGGTGGTGCGGCGCACCGCCGAGCAGGTGTTCATCCCGCTGACCGTCGGCGGTGGCGTGCGCTCGGTCGACGATGTCGACGTGCTGCTGCGCGCCGGTGCCGACAAGGTGTCGGTGAACACCGCGGCCATCGCGCGCCCCGAACTGCTCGCCGAGATGGCCCGCCAGTTCGGTTCGCAGTGCATCGTGCTGAGCGTGGACGCCAGGACCGTGCCCAAGGGCGAGCAGCCCACACCGTCGGGCTGGGAGGTCACCACCCACGGCGGCCGCCGTGGCACCGGCATCGATGCGATCGAATGGGCCACGCGCGGTGCCGAACTCGGCGTCGGCGAGATCCTGCTGAACTCGATGGACCGTGACGGCACCAAGGCCGGTTTCGACCTGAAGATGCTCAGCGCGGTCCGGGCCGCGGTGTCGGTCCCGGTGATCGCCAGCGGCGGCGCGGGCGCGGTCGAGCATTTCGCGCCCGCCGTGCAGGCCGGGGCCGACGCCGTGCTGGCCGCCAGCGTCTTCCACTTCCGCGAACTGACCGTCGCCGAGGTGAAGGCGTCCATGAAGGCCGCGGGGATCACGGTCAGGTGAGGGAGCGCACATGAGTCTGGACCCCGCCATCGCGGCACGTCTCAAACGCAACGCCGACGGCCTGTTCGCCGCCGTCACGCAGGAACGCGGCACCGGCAAGGTGCTCATGGTCGCCTGGATGGACGACGACGCCCTGGCCCGCACGCTGCAGACGCGTGAGGCGACGTACTTCTCGCGTTCACGCGGTGAGCAGTGGGTCAAGGGCGCCACGTCGGGGCACACGCAGAAGGTGCACTCGGTGCGGTTGGACTGCGACGGCGACACCGTGCTGCTGGAGGTCGACCAGGTGGGCGGCGCGTGCCACACGGGCGACCACACGTGCTTCGACGCCGATCTGCTGTTGGGCCCTGACGAGTAGCCGGGTGCGCCGCGGCGTTGCGGTGCGCGGGCTTGTCGGTGGTGTCGTCAACAATGACGGGGTGACCGAGACCGCCCAGGATCGCAAGGCGCGGGGTGCCTTCTTCACCCCCGACGCGATCACCACGTACCTCACGCAGTGGGCGGTGCGTTCGGACGCGGACCGCGTCTTCGAGCCGTCCGCGGGTGACGCGGCGTTCCTCGTCGCCGCGATCCGCAGGCTGCAGGCCCTCGGGGTGGACCATCCCACCGTCGACGGCGTCGAGATCCACGCCGCGAGCGCGGCTTCGGCGCGCAGGCGGGTCGCCGACGCCGGGGGACGCGCGCGCATCCGCACGGCCAACTTCTTCGCGGTCGATCCGCGTCCGGAGTACACCGCGGTCATCGGCAACCCGCCCTACATCCGCTATCAGGATTTCCGCGGTCAGACACGCGCCGAGTCGCGGCGTGCGGCGCTTCGCGCGGGCGTGACGCTGTCGGGGCTCGCGTCGAGTTGGGCGGCGTTCACGGTGCACGCCGCACTGTTCCTGCGGCCTGGCGGACGCATGGCGCTCGTGCTGCCCGCCGAACTGCTCAGCGTCAACTACGCATCCGCGGTCCGCAAGTTCCTGTTCGACCGGTTCGCGAGCGTCGAGTTGGTGATGTTCGACGAGCAGGTGTTCCCCGAGGCCGAGGCGGACGTGGTGCTGCTTCTCGCCGACGGTTTCGACGGCGGCCCCTCCGGTCACGCGGTGATCCACCGCGCCCGCAACGCCGAGGCACTGACCTCCGAACTGGTGCAACGTCGTTGGCGCCCCCGTGATCCTGCCGAGAAGTGGATCAGCGGGTTGATCGGCAGCGCACCCGTCGAGGTGCTGCACGGCCTGGAGGCGGCCGGTGACTTCACGTGCCTGGAAACCTGGGCCGACACCACGCTCGGCATGGTGACCGGCAACAACGGCTATTTCGCGCTGTCACCGCAGCGCGTGCACGAATTGGGTTTGCGGCAGGCCGATCTGCTGCCGTTGTCCCCTCCGGGAAGCGCACATCTGCGCGGGCTGACGCTCTCTGCCGATCAGCTGACGCGGCTGGGGGAGGACGGCAGGTCCGTGCACCTGTTCCGGCCCACCGGCGCGAAGCTCTCGGCGGCCGCGGCGCGGTACGTCGAGGCGGGGCACGCCGCGGGCGTGCACCTGGCGTACAAGTGCCGGGTCCGTACACCGTGGTACCTGGTGCCCCTCGTCGAGCCCGCGGACCTGTTGTTGACGTGTATGAACGCCGATACGCCGCGGCTGGTCACCAACCGTGCCAGGGCGCACCACCTCAACTCGGTGCACGGGGTGTACCTGCGCGACGGGTTCACCACGCTGGGCCGCGACCTGCTGCCGCTGGCGTCGCTGAACTCGGTGACCCTGCTGCACGCCGAGATGGTCGGCCGGTCCTACGGCGGCGGCATCCTCAAGATCGAACCCCGTGAGGCCGACCAGTGGTTGGTGCCGTCACCACAGCTCGTCGAGACGCATGCGGCCCCGCTGCGGGCCGTACGGCGTCGCGTGGCGGGCCTGCTGGACCGTGGCCGGCTGCTCGACGCCGTGGCCACCGTCGACCAGGCGCTCGGAGTCGAATCGGGCGCGGCCCTGGAATCCGTTCGCAATGCGCACCATTCGTTGGCGACGCGGCGAACGGTAAGGTCGCGGCGTGCCCGCTGAACCCTCCACCAAGGCCACCGCCTGGGCAATCTTCGACCGCATCGTGGCCGACGCCGCACCCGGCGGGGTGCACACCAACCCGTGGCTGCGCAACGGCAACGCGCTGACCTACGTGCCCGATTTCCGGGTGCTGCGCAAGCTTCTCGCCGTGCCGTTGTATCTCGACGCCCCGTCGACCACGGGCGTCCCGGCGCTCGCGCTCGACGTGTGGCTGTCCTACGAGTTGCGGCGCGCGGGTTTCGACAGCGACGCGGTGTGGCCGCGCGCAAGCGACCCGCGGATCATGCCGGGCGCGATCTCCAGCCTGCTCGAGGCGCTCCCGCAGAAGGAGCGCCTGCTCATCGAGCAGCGGCTGCGGCGGTCGATGAAGGGCGTGTCGGGTTCCAGCGCAAGCGTGCTCGGCAAGCACTACATGAAGCAGGTCGACGTCGTGATGTCGGACTGGGACACCGGCCCGGAGCTGCTCATCAGCACCAAGCGCATGGATTCGAGCTTCGGCAAGAACGCCGCCAACCGCGTCGAGGAGAGCTACGGCGACGCCAAGAACCTCCGGTTGCGTCACCCCCTCGCGGCGCTGGGCTTCGTGTATGGCCTGCGCTCGACGATCCTGTCCACCGAACCGGACAAGGCCGAATGGCTGATCGACCTGCTGGGCAAGCTCGGCACAGAGGACGACGCCTATCATGCCGTCGCACTCGTGATGATCGACCACGACGCCGAGGTCAGCGAGCCCGACGACGAGGTGGACAGCCTCGAAAAGGCCGAGCCTGACACGCTTTTCGAGATCGTCGACGTCGAGACCGCGAAGGTCGACGAGGCGCTCGCGGCGCTGCCCGACATCGCGATCCGCCACGACGCGGTGCCGGAACAACTGCAGCCGGCCAGGTTCCTGCAGACCATGGTGGCGCGGGTCCTGGACGTCTCGCCCGTGACGCGGCACCGCGAGGCGCGCTTTCGCCGCAACACGGCCCCGCAGATGTGAGCTTGTCTCAGAGCACGCGGGCGCCGGGTTTGGCGCGCGCGGTCCAGCGGCCCTCGTCGTAGGTCACCGTCACCGGATGAGCGAACGCCGTCGTGACGTGGTCGGTGGTGACGGTCTCGACCGCACGTCCGGAGGCCACGGTGCGCCCCTCGGCGATCAGGATCGCGTGTGTGGTGCTCGTGGGCAGTTCCTCGAGGTGGTGCGTCACCAGGATCGACGCCATGTCCGGATGCGTATCATCCAGTGCGTCAAGGGTTTCCAGCAACTGTTCGCGTGCGGCGACGTCGAGGCCCGTGGTGGGTTCGTCGAGCAGCAGCAGCCGGGGATCCGAGATCAACGCCCGCGCGATCAGCGTGCGACCACGCTCGCCCTGCGACAGGGTCGGCCATTCGGCGTCGACGCGCGCCGACAGGCCCACGGTGTCGACGAGTTCCTCGGCGCGCGCGATCTGTTCGGGGCTGGGGGTCCAGCGTGCCGCGGTGTCCACCGTGGCGGTGATCCCGGTCAGCACCACCTCGCGCACCGTCAGCGGGTACTGCAACCGGTGGCGCGGGTTGACGTGGCCGATCGAGCGCCGCAGCACCGACAGGTCCGTGCGGCCCATCTGGGCGCCGAGCACCCACACCGACCCGGTCGTCGGAAACGTCACCGCCGCACAGAAACCCAACAGCGTGCTCTTGCCTGCCCCGTTCGGGCCCAGCAGCGCCCAGTGCTCGCCGCTGCGCACGGTCAGCGATATGCCGTCGATGATCTGCTTGCCGTTGCGGCGGAAGGTCACATCGTCGATCTTCAGGACTTCGGTCACGTAAAGGACTCCATGTCAGGGCAGATGCTGCACTCATGTCAGGGCCGGGGCGCACCTCGTCGTGCGCGGGACGTCGCCCCGCGTAAGGCTACGCGCCCTTCCTGAAAGGTCCGGCGGTCAACGAGACCTGAGGACCTCGAGTGCCTTGTCGGCGTGGGTGTCCATGTTGATCTCGCTGGAGATCACGGCCAGCACCGTGCTGTCGGTGTCGATGACGAAGGTGGTCCGCTTGACCGGCATGAGTTTGCCCAGCAATCCCCGCTTGACGCCGAACCGCGCGGCCACCGTGCCGTCGGCGTCGGAGAGCAGCGGGAAGGCGAACCGGTGGGTCTCGGCGAACCTGGCCTGTTTGGCAGGCGGATCGGTGCTGATCCCGACGGGATTCGCACCCACCGCGGCGAATTCTTGCGCCAGATCACGGAAATGGCAGGCCTCTTTGGTGCACCCTGGGGTCATGGCCGCGGGGTAGAAGAACAGCACAACGGGACCGTCGCCGAGCAAACGCGTCAAGCTGCGTTTCTGTCCGGTCTGATCCGGCAGTTCGAACTCGGCGACGGTGTCACCCGTCCCTATAGAAGTCATGACCGAGAACGCTACGCCGTCTTGATGGCGGGGCCCTGATGTCGGTCTGGGAGGATTGATCCGTGCAGACCACCGCCAACCATTCCTCACGCTCCACGCAGACCGGCACGCGCGCCCACGGCGCCGCACTCGCCGAGACCACGTCGCGCGAGGACTTCCGGGCGCTGGCGACCGAGCACCGTGTGGTCCCCGTCATCCGCAAGGTGCTCGCCGACAGCGAGACACCCCTGTCGGCCTACCGCAAGCTCGCCGCCAACCGGCCAGGGACGTTCTTGCTGGAATCCGCGGAGAACGGTCGGTCGTGGTCGCGATGGTCGTTCATCGGCGCGGGAGCGCCGTCGGCGCTGACCGTGCGCGACAACGCGGCGGCATGGCTGGGCACCGCGCCCGAGGGGGCGCCGAGCGGCGGTGATCCGCTCGATGCGCTGCGCGCAACCCTCGATCTGCTCAAGACCGAGGCCATGGCGGGTCTGCCGCCGCTGTCGTCGGGTCTGGTCGGCTTCTTCGCCTATGACATGGTGCGCCGGCTCGAACGGCTGCCGGAACTCGCGGTCGACGATCTCGGGCTGCCGGACATGCTGCTGCTGCTCGCGACCGACATCGCCGCGGTCGACCACCACGAGGGCACCATCACGCTCATCGCCAACGCGGTGAACTGGAACGGCACCGACGAGCGGGTCGACTGGGCCTACGACGACGCGGTCGCGCGTCTGGACGTGATGACCAAGGCGCTGGGGCAGCCGTTGACCTCGGCGGTGGCGACGTTCAGCAGGCCCGCGCCCGATCACCGGGCGCAGCGCACGATGGAGGAGTACACCGAGATCGTCGACAAGCTGGTCGGCGACATCGAGGCCGGCGAGGCATTTCAGGTGGTGCCCTCGCAGCGGTTCGAGATGGACGCCGCGGCCGATCCGTTGGACGTCTACCGCATCCTGCGGGTGACCAACCCCAGCCCGTACATGTACCTGCTCAACATCCCCGACGCCGACGGTGGACTGGACTTCTCGATCGTCGGGTCGAGCCCAGAGGCGCTGGTGACGGTCAAGGACGGACGCGCCACCACGCATCCCATCGCGGGCACGCGGTGGCGCGGCGCCACCGAGGAAGAGGACGTGCTGCTCGAAAAGGAGCTGCTCGCCGACGAGAAGGAACGCGCCGAGCACCTCATGCTCGTCGACCTGGGCCGCAACGACCTGGGCCGGGTGTGCCGGCCCGGCACCGTGCGTGTCGACGACTACAGCCACATCGAGCGCTACAGCCACGTCATGCATCTGGTGTCGACGGTCACCGGTGAGCTCGCCGAGGACAAGACCGCCCTTGACGCGGTGACGGCGTGCTTCCCGGCGGGCACGTTGTCGGGTGCGCCGAAGGTGCGTGCCATGGAGCTCATCGAGGAGGTCGAGAAGACACGCCGCGGCCTCTACGGCGGTGTCGTCGGGTACCTCGACTTCGCGGGCAACGCCGACTTCGCCATCGCCATCCGCACCGCACTGATGCGCAACGGAACCGCCTACGTGCAGGCCGGCGGGGGAGTCGTGGCCGACTCCAACGGCCCGTACGAGTACACCGAGGCCGCCAACAAGGCCCGTGCGGTGCTCAACGCGATCGCCGCGGCAGCGACCCTGGCGGAACCATGACCCGCGCGGCGCAGGCTCTTCTCGTCGTGGCGGCCCTCGGACTGTGGGGCGCGTCGCGGTTCAACTGGGTCGAGGTGCGCTCGTTCGACGGTCTCGGGCAACCCAAGACCACCGCGCTTACCGGCGCGTCGTGGTCGACGGCGCTGATCCCGCTCGCGTTGCTGGCGCTGGCCGCCGCGGTGGCGGCCCTGGCCGTTCGGGGCTGGATGCTGCGGTTGCTGGCGATCCTGGTGGCCGCCGCCAGCGCGGGGATGGGATACCTGGCGATCAGTCTGTGGGCGGTGCGCGACGTGGCCGTCCGCGCAGCTGACCTCGCCCTCGTCCCGGTCGCGCAGCTCACCGGAACACATCGCTACTACACGGGTGCGGTGATCACCCTCGCGGCCGCGGTTTGCACGCTGGTCGGCGCTGTGCTGCTGATGCGGTCGGCCAACGGTTCGCAGCGTGCCGTTGCCGCGCGTTACGCCGCGCCTGCGGCCCGGCGGACGGCCGCTCAACACGACGTATCCAGCGAATCCATGTCCGAGCGAATGATCTGGGATGCGCTGGATGAGGGACATGATCCGACGGGGGATCAGGACGATACGGACAGAAGGGGCGGTGACAGATGAGGGTGTGGGGACGGTTACCCTTCGATGGAGGTCAGCCGGGATCGACCCGGGTAAACCGGAAAGGAATGGACGGGCGATGAGTTCGGCCACAGTGCTCGACTCCATCATCGAGGGAGTCCGCGCCGATGTAGCCGCCCGCGAGGCCGTCATCAGCCTTGACGAGATCAAAGAGCGGGCCAAGGCGGCGCCACCGCCGCTGAACGTGATGGCCGCCCTGCGGGAACCGGGAATCGGTGTCATCGCGGAGGTCAAGCGCGCGAGTCCCTCGCGGGGCGCACTGGCCTCGATCGGCGATCCCGCCGAGTTGGCTCAGGCATACCAGGACGGCGGCGCGCGCGTGATCAGCGTGCTGACCGAGCAGCGCAGGTTCAACGGCTCGTTGGACGACCTCGACGCGGTTCGGGCAGCGGTGTCGATTCCGGTGCTGCGCAAGGACTTCATCGTCCGGCCGTACCAGATCCACGAGGCCAGGGCACACGGTGCCGACATGCTGCTGCTGATCGTGGCCGCGCTCGACCAGCCCGTGTTGGAGTCGCTGCTGGAGCGCACCGAATCCCTGGGGATGACCGCTCTGGTCGAGGTGCACACCGAGGAAGAGGCCGACCGCGCGCTGAAGGCGGGCGCGTCGGTGATCGGGGTCAACGCCCGCGACCTCAAGACCCTCGAGGTGGACCGCACCGTCTTCAGCCGGATCGCTCCGGGCCTTCCCAGCAACGTCATCCGTGTCGCGGAATCCGGCGTGCGCGGTACGGCCGACCTGCTGGCCTACGCGGGCGCGGGCGCCGACGCGGTGCTCGTCGGGGAGGGCCTGGTGACCAGCGGGGATCCCCGCAGCGCGGTCGCCGATCTGGTCACCGCAGGCACGCACCCGTCCTGCCCGAAACCGGCCCGCTGACGCGGCATGAGCCGCCCGTACGAAAAGAAGCACTGATGGCGTATCACGCCGGCCCGGACCTGCCGCGTTCCAGCGCGGGGGTGGCCGAACCCACGTCCCACGACCCCGACGCGCGCGGGCACTTCGGTCCGTACGGCGGCCGCCTCGTCCCCGAGGCGCTGATGGCGGTGATCGAAGAGGTCACCGCCGCCTACGAGAAGTGCCGCGGCGACCAGACGTTCCTCGACGAACTCGACCGCCTGCAGCGTCACTACAGCGGCAGGCCGTCGCCGCTGTACGAGGCGACGCGGTTGTCCGAGCACGCCGGCGGCGCGCGCATCTTCCTCAAGCGGGAAGACTTGAACCACACCGGATCTCACAAGATCAACAACGTGCTGGGGCAGGCCCTGCTGGCGCGTCAGATGGGCAAGACGCGCGTCATCGCCGAGACCGGCGCCGGTCAGCACGGCGTGGCCACCGCGACCGCGTGTGCCCTGCTGGGACTCGAGTGCGTCATCTACATGGGCGCGGTCGACACGGCCCGCCAGGCGCTCAACGTCGCCCGCATGCGACTGCTCGGCGCGACCGTGGTGTCGGTCGAGGCCGGTTCCAAGACCCTCAAGGACGCCATCAACGAGGCGTTCCGCGACTGGGTGACCAACGCCGACGAGACGTACTACTGCTTCGGCACCGCCGCGGGCCCGCATCCGTTCCCGCTCATGGTCCGTGACTTCCAGCGGATCATCGGCCTGGAGGCCCGGGTTCAGGTCCAGGACCAGGCCGGGCGGCTGCCCGACGCGGTGACCGCATGCGTCGGCGGCGGCTCGAACGCCATCGGCATCTTCCACGCCTTCATCGACGATCCGGGTGTCCGTCTGATCGGATTCGAGGCCGCAGGCGACGGCGTGGAGACCGGCAGGCACGCCGCGACCTTCACCGGTGGTTCGCCCGGCGCGTTCCAGGGGTCGTTCTCCTACCTGTTGCAGGACGAGGACGGGCAGACCATCGAGTCCCATTCGATCTCGGCGGGTCTGGACTACCCGGGCGTCGGACCCGAGCACGCCCTGCTCAAGGACATCGGGCGCGCCGAATACCGGCCCATCACCGACACCGAGGCCATGGACGCCTTCCGCCTGCTGTGCCGCACCGAGGGGATCATCCCGGCGATCGAATCCGCGCACGCCGTGGCGGGTGCGCTCAAGCTGGGCCCCGAACTCGGCGCGGGATCGGTCATCGTGGTGAACCTGTCCGGACGTGGTGACAAGGACGTCGAGACCGCGGCCAAGTGGTTCGGCCTGCTCGACGAAGGACAGGGCGAAGGAGAAGCCCGATGAGCCGACTGGGCGCAATGTTCGACAGCTGCGGCGCCGAGGACCGCGCCGCGCTGATCGGTTACCTGCCGACCGGGTTCCCCGATGTGCCGACCTCGATCGCCGCGATGACCGCACTGGTCGAATCCGGTTGCGATCTGGTCGAAGTCGGCGTCCCGTACTCCGATCCCGGCATGGACGGCCCGACGATCGCCGCGGCGACCGAGACGGCGCTCGCCGGCGGGGTCAAGGTGCGTGACACCCTGACCGCAGTCGAGGCCATCAGCAACGCTGGCGGCCGCGCCGTGGTGATGACGTACTGGAATCCGGTGCTGCGCAAGGGTGTCGACGCCTTTGCGCGTGACCTGGCCAATGCGGGCGGCTACGGTCTGATCACCCCGGACCTGATCCCCGAGGAAGCCGACGAGTGGATGGCGGCTTCCGAGGCGAACGACCTCGACCGCATCTTCCTGGTCGCCCCGTCGTCGACGCACGAACGCCTCGCCAAGACCATCGAGGTGAGCCGCGGATTCGTCTACGCCGCCTCGACCATGGGTGTGACCGGCGCCCGCGACGCGGTGTCGTCGTCGGCCCCCGAACTGGTGCGGCGCATCCGTGAGGTGTCCGACATCCCGGTCGGGGTCGGCCTCGGCGTGCGTTCAGGTGAGCAGGCCGCCCAGATCGGGTCGTACAGTGACGGCGTGATCGTGGGCTCGGCATTGGTCGCCGCACTGCAGGACGGTGTGGATGCGGTGAGCCGCCTGACCGAAGAACTCGCCGGTGGTGTTCGGCGGAGGGTGTCAGCTTGACCACAACCGTGCTCGCATACCTGCCCAGCCCCTCTCAGGGCGTCTGGCATCTGGGCCCGGTACCGATCCGCGCGTACGCGCTCTGCATCATCGTCGGCATCGTCGCCGCGCTGGTCATCGGTGACCGTCGTTGGCAGGCCCGGGGTGGCGAGCCCGGCGTCATCTACGACATCGCGCTGTGGGCCGTGCCGTTCGGCCTGGCCGGTGGCCGGATCTACCACGTCATCACCGACTGGAAGACCTACTTCGGGCCCACCGGAAAAGGTTTCGGCGCGGCTCTGCAGATCTGGGAGGGCGGCCTCGGGATCTGGGGCGCGGTGGCGTTCGGTGCGGTGGGCGCGTGGATCGCCTGCCGCCTGCGCGGAATTCCCCTGCCCGCGTTCGGCGATGCGATCGCGCCGGGCATCATCCTGGCGCAGGGCATCGGCCGGCTGGGCAACTACTTCAACCAGGAGCTTTACGGCCGGCCCACCGACGTGCCGTGGGGTCTGGAGATCTACGAACGGCTCAACAAGTTCGGGCAGTCCGATCAGCTCAACGGGGTGTCCACAGGCCAGGTCACGGCCGTGGTCCACCCCACGTTCCTGTACGAGTTGATCTGGAACATCGCGGTTTTCGGCTTCCTCATCTGGGTCGACCGCAAGTTCCGCATCGGTCATGGACGGCTGTTCGCCCTCTACGTGGCGTCGTACTGCGTGGGCCGGTTCTGGGTCGAGTTGATGCGCAGCGACACCGCGACCGAGTTCGCCGGCATCCGCGTCAACACCTTCACCTCGACGTTCGTGTTCATCGGCGCCGTCGTCTACATCATGCTCGCACCCAAGGGCCGCGAGGAACCGGAATCGTTGCGTGGCAAGGCCGCCGACGAGACCGAAGAGGGCGACGAGGAGTCCCTGGTCGACGAGGCAGGCAAAGAACTGGTGGCGGCCGCCGCCGGAACCGGGGTGGTGGCTGCCGCCACGGCCGCGGCACGTGAGGACACCGACGACACCGACGGGACCACCGACCCCGCCGCGGCGTCCGACGAACCCGGCGACGAGGCCGAACCCGAAACCGAAGCGGCCACCGCGGTACTCACCGCGGATGGCGCCGAGGCCATGTCGGTCGACGAACAGCCCGACGATGACGAGGCCGTCGACGAAGAAGCCGGTCAGGAAGCCGAAGAACCGGCCGACGAGCTCGTCGAACTCGCCGACGAACCGGAAGGTGAGCCCGAACCCGCGGCCGCCGAGGAAGCCGAGCCGGCCGAGACCATCGAGCCCGACGAGGACGAGATTTTCGACGCCGAATTGGCTGAGGCGCTGGCGGAGGCTGCCGAGGACTTCGCCGTGGTGCCCGAGTCCGCCGGGTCCGACGAAGCCGAGGTGGCTGCGGCGGAATCGGCGGCGGACGCCGACGGGCCTTCCGATGCCGAGTCGGCCGAGGTGCCGGCGGAGGCCGCGGCCGACGATGCCGTGGTGTCCGAGCCCGCCGGAACAGTCGACGAAACCGAGGTCGCCGAAGAGGCTGCCGCCGAAGCGGCGGACCTCGAGTTCGAGTCCTACGACGCCGAGTTGGCCGAAGCGCTCGCGGAGGCTGCGGAGGACATGGCCGTGGTCGTCGACCCGGCCGAGACAGCCGAGTCCGACGAAGCCCGTGAGCCCGTCGAGACCGATGCCACGGAGTCCGAGGAACCGAGCGAACCCGAAGAGCCGGAAGCCCCGGACGCGCCGGAAGCCCTAGACGAGAACGCCGACGAGACCCGCGCAGAACCCGCCGCGCCCGCTGCGGTGGCAACTGCGCCGGTCGAGCCGGAAAAGGGGCGCCTGCGCCGGTGGTTGCGGCGCAACCGCTAGCCGGGCCTCTGGCATCCTGGCTGTATGACTGACTCACCGTCGTCCGGGGGCTCCTACGACGCGGGATCGCCTCCGCCCTACCCACCGCCCGCGGGCTATCCGCCGCCTCCTCCTGGCTATCCGCCGGTGTACGGCGACCCGACCGCGCCGTACGGCAGGCACCCCGTCACCGGTGAGCCGTTCTCGGACAAGTCCAAGATCGTCGCGGGCCTGTTGCAGTTGATCGGCCTGGTCGGTTTCGTCGGGTTCGGGCGGATCTATCTGGGGCAGACCGGGCTCGGCATCGCGCAGCTGATCGTGGGCCTGGTGACGTGTGGCATCGGTGCCTTCATCTGGGGCATCGTCGATGCGATCCTCATCCTCACCGACAAGGTGCGCGACCCGTACGGCCGCCCGCTGCGCGATGGAACCTAGCGAACGGATCGACCACCTTCGCACGCGCCGCGCGGCGCTCGGCGCGGGTGCGCTGTTCGCCGGCGCGCTCGCCTACCTCGGATTCGCCGATCCGCACCGGCCGGGCTTCCTGTTCCCGCCGTGCCCGTTCAAGATGCTCACGGGCTGGGACTGCCCTGGGTGCGGCGGACTGCGCATGACGCACGACCTGCTGCACGGCGACGTGGCGGCCGCGGTCGTCGACAACGTGTTCGCGCTGGTCGCCCTGCCGGTGCTGCTCGCCTGGGCGATCGTGCGGCGACGCTCGGGAAAGCCGGTGTTCACGGTGGCGGTCGTCGCTGTGATCTTGGTGTCGGCCGCCGTGTGGACCGTCACGCGCAATCTGCCCGGGTTCCCGCTGGTGCCGACGATGCTGCCTTCGTAGGCGGTTACCTGCACTGATACACTGGTCGAGCGGGCCGGTGCAGTCCCGGGACCTGGAAGTTCCGGACTGTGGAGGTGCAATCCCAGTGCTCTACTCGGCGTTGCCAGACGCTCAGGGTCTATATGACCCGCAAAATGAGGCCGATTCGTGCGGTGTCGCGATGATCGCCGACATCCAGGGGCGCAAGTCGCACCGAATCGTCTCCGACGGCCTGATCGCACTGGAGAACCTCGAACATCGCGGCGCGGCCGGTGCGGAGGCCTCCAGCGGCGACGGCGCGGGCATCCTGATCCAGCTCCCCGTCGAATTGCTCCGCGAGGTGGTCGATTTCGAGCTGCCCGCTCCCACAGCCGATGGTGACAACACCTTCGCTGCCGGTGTGTGCTTCCTGCCGCAGGATCCCGTGGCGCGGTCGGCCGCGCGTGAGCGCATCGAGGCGATCGCCGTCGAAGAAGGTCTTGAGGTGCTCGGCTGGCGCAAGCTGCCGGTCGACCCCGACGGCGCAGGCATCGGTGCGACGGCACTGGGCTGCATGCCGTACATGGCGCAGTTCTTCGTGACGGCTCCGGAGACCGGGGGAGCGCGGCCCGGCGGCGTCGACCTGGACCGGCTGGTCTATCCGGTGCGCAAGCGGGCCGAACGCGAGGACGTGTACTTCCCCACACTGTCCAGCCGCACCATGGTCTACAAGGGCATGTTGACGACGATGCAGCTGCCCCAGTACTTCCTGGATCTGCGTGACGAGCGGTGCCAGAGCGCGATCGCCATCGTGCACTCCCGCTTCTCCACCAACACCTTCCCGTCGTGGCCGCTGGCGCACCCCTTCCGGTTCGTCGCCCACAACGGCGAGATCAACACCGTGCGCGGCAACCGCAACCGGATGCATGCGCGTGAGGCCAAGCTGGCCAGCCCGCTGATCCCCGGCGATCTGAGCCGCCTGTCACCCATCTGTTCACCCGAGGCCTCCGACTCGGCGTCGTTCGACGAGGTGCTGGAGTTGCTGCACCTCGGAGGGCGCAGCCTCCCGCACGCGGTGCTGATGATGATCCCCGAGGCGTGGGAGAACGCGACCACTATGGGCGCCGCCGAGCGCGCGTTCTGGCAGTTCCACGCCTCGCTCATGGAACCGTGGGACGGCCCGGCGTGTGTGACGTTCACCGACGGCACCGTCGTCGGTGCGGTCCTCGACCGCAACGGTCTGCGCCCCGGACGCTGGTGGCGCACCGTCGACGACAGGGTCATCCTGGCCAGCGAGGCGGGCGTGCTCGACGTGCCGTCGGGCGAGATCGTCGCGAAGGGCCGGCTGCAGCCGGGCAAGATGTTGCTGATCGACACCGCGGCCGGCCGCATCGTGCCGGACGACGAGATCAAGGCCCAGCTGTCGGCCGCCGAACCGTACGAGGAATGGCTGCACGCGGGTCTGCTGGACCTCAAGACCCTGCCGGAGCGCGGGGTCGCGAAACCCAACCACGACTCGGTGGTGCGGCGCCAGATCGCCTTCGGCTACACCGAGGAGGAACTGCGCGTCCTGCTCACGCCGATGGCCGCGTCGGGCAACGAGCCGCTCGGCTCGATGGGCACCGACACCCCCACCGCGGTGCTGTCGTCACGCTCACGGCTGCTCTACGACTACTTCGTCGAACTGTTCGCGCAGGTGACCAACCCGCCGCTGGACGCGATCCGTGAAGAGGTCGTCACCTCGATGGCCCGCGTCATGGGGCCCGAGGAGAACCTGCTGGAGCCGACGGCGGCCTCGTGCCGCCAGATCGTGCTGCGCGCACCGGTGATCGACAACGACGACCTGGGCAAGATCGTCCACATCAACGACGACGGCGAGCATCCCGGGCTTCGCGCCACGGTGCTGCGCGCGCTGTACGACGTCGAACGCGGCGGTGAGGGGCTCGCCGAGGCGCTCGACGACCTGCGGCGTCGGGCCAGTGAGGCGATCGCCGACGGCAAGCGGATCCTGGTGCTCTCCGATCGCGACTCCGACCACACCCGCGCACCCATCCCGTCGCTGCTCGCGGTGTCGGCGGTGCACCACCACCTGGTGCGCACCAAGGAACGCACCAAGGTGGCGCTCGTGGTGGAGAGCGGCGACGCCCGCGAGGTCCACCACATCGCGTTGCTCATCGGTTTCGGTGCGGCCGCGGTGAACCCGTACCTGGCATTCGAGTCGATCGAGGACCTCATCCGCGAGGGCGAGCTCACCGGCATCGAACCGGCCGCCGCGGTGCGCAACTACATCAAGGCGCTGTGCAAGGGCGTGGTCAAGGTGATGAGCAAGATGGGCATCTCCACGGTCGCGTCCTACACCGCCGCGCAGGTCTTCGAGGCGATCGGCCTGGACCGCGGTGTGATCGACGAGTACTTCACCGGCACCACCAGCCAGCTCGGCGGTGTCGGGCTCGACGTGCTCGCCGACGAGGTCAAGATGCGGCATCGCCGTGCCTACCCCGAGAACCCCACCGAACGGGTGCACCGCAGGCTCGAGGTGGGCGGTGAGTACGCGTTCCGTCGTGAGGGCGAGCTTCACCTGTTCACCCCGGAAGTGGTGTTCCTGCTTCAGCATTCGACGCGCACCGGCCGGCGTGACATCTTCGCGAAGTACTCCGAGGAGGTCGACCGGCTGTCCCGCAAGGGCGGCACGCTGCGCGGGCTGTTCGAGTTGAAGACGGGCGTGCGCCCCCCGGTTCCGCTCGAAGAGGTCGAGCCGGTCGAGTCGATCGTCACCCGGTTCAACACCGGCGCCATGAGCTACGGGTCGATCTCGGCCGAGGCCCACGAGACCATGGCGATCGCGATGAACAAGCTGGGTGGGCGGTCCAACAGCGGCGAGGGCGGCGAAGACGTCGACCGCCTCTACGATCCGCGCAGGCGCAGCGCGGTCAAGCAGGTCGCGTCGGGACGTTTCGGTGTCACCAGCGACTATCTGGTGAATGCCACCGACATCCAGATCAAGATGGCTCAAGGCGCGAAACCCGGTGAGGGCGGTCAGCTTCCGGGCTACAAGGTGTATCCCAACATCGCCAAGACCCGCCATTCCACTCCGGGTGTCGGGCTGATCTCGCCGCCGCCGCACCACGACATCTACTCCATCGAGGATCTCGCTCAGCTGATCCACGACCTGAAGAACGCCAACTCCGACGCCCGCATCCACGTCAAGCTCGTCAGCAGCGTCGGGGTGGGCACGGTCGCGGCCGGTGTGTCGAAGGCGCACGCGGACGTGGTGCTGATCTCCGGGCACGACGGCGGCACCGGCGCGGCGCCGTTGACCTCGCTCAAGCACGCGGGCGCGCCATGGGAGATCGGCCTGGCCGACACCCAGCAGACGTTGGTGCTCAACGGTTTGCGGGACCGCATCACCGTGCAGTGCGACGGTGGTCTGCGCACCGCGCGTGACGTCGTCGTCGCCATGCTCCTTGGGGCCGAGGAATACGGCTTCGCGACAGCGCCCCTGGTGGTCTCGGGCTGCATCATGATGCGGGTGTGTCATCTCGACACCTGCCCGGTCGGTGTCGCGACGCAGAACCCCGAGCTGCGGGCCCGCTTCAACGGCAAACCCGAATTCGTGGAGAACTTCTTCACGTTCATCGCCGAGGACATCCGCAGGTACCTGGCCGAACTGGGCTTCCGCAGCATCGACGAGGCCGTCGGGCACGCCGAGCTGCTCGACACCGCAGAAGGTGTGGCGCACTGGAAGACTCGTGGCCTGGATCTGGACCCCATCTTCGCGGTGCCCACCGACGCCCACGGCGCCAAGCTCACGCAGCGCCGCAAGCTGCGCGAACAGGACCACGGACTCGATCAGGCCCTGGACCGCACGCTCATCCAGCTGGCCGAAGGGGCGCTGGAAGACGCCCATCCGGTGCGGCTGGAACTGCCGGTGCGCAATGTCAACCGCACCGTCGGCACCCTGCTGGGGTCGGAGGTGACGCGCCGTTACGGTGCCGCGGGGCTGCCCGACGACACGATCCACGTCACGCTGACCGGATCGGCCGGTCAGTCGATCGGTGCGTTCCTGCCGCCGGGCATCACGCTCGAGCTGGTCGGTGACGCCAACGACTATGTCGGCAAGGGACTTTCCGGCGGACGTGTGGTCGTACGGCCACCGGACGACGTGCTGTTTTTGCCGGAGGACAACGTCATAGCAGGCAACACCCTGATGTACGGCGCCACCTCGGGTGAGGTGTACCTGCGCGGACGGGTCGGGGAACGCTTCTGCGCCCGCAACTCCGGGGCTCTCGCGGTCGTCGAGGGCGTCGGCGATCACGCCTGCGAGTACATGACCGGCGGCCGGGTCGTCATCCTCGGCAAGACCGGGCGCAACATGGCGGCAGGCATGTCCGGCGGCATCGCCTTCGTGCTCGGGCTGGACCCGGCGAGGGTGAACACCGAGATGGTGCAGCTGCAGCGGCTCGATCCCGAGGACCTGGAGTGGTTGCACCACGTGGTCACCCACCACGTGCGCTACACCGGGAGCACGCTGGGAACCTCGCTGTTGTCCGACTGGCCAAGGCGCAGTGCCCAATTCACCAAGATAATGCCCACCGACTATCAGCGCGTCCTGCAGGCGACCCGCATGGCCAAGGCCGAGGGCCGGGACGTCGACAGCGCGATCATGGAGGCCAGCCGTGGCTGATCCCACCGGATTCCTACGTGTACCGAAGATCGAGGCCGCCAAGCGGCCCGTCGACGAACGTGTCGGCGACTGGCGTGAGGTGTACGAACGCCAGGACCCGCACGAGCGTGCGGGCGAGGTGTCGCAGCAGGCACGCCGCTGCATGGACTGCGGTATCCCGTTCTGTCACTCCGGAACTGCCGGGTGCCCGCTGGGCAACCTGATCCCGGAGTGGAACGACCTGGTGCGCCGCGGGCGCTGGGACGCCGCGAGCGACCGGTTGCACGCGACCAACAACTTCCCGGAGTTCACCGGACGGTTGTGCCCCGCGCCGTGTGAGGCGGCGTGCGTGCTGTCGATCTCCGAGGAGCACACCGGAGGCAGCGTCACCATCAAACGCATCGAGCAGTCCATCGCCGACCAGGCGTGGATGGACGGCACGGTCGAACCGCAGCCGGCCCAGATCTCGACGGGCAAGAGCGTCGCGGTGGTCGGTTCGGGGCCTGCGGGACTCGCTGCGGCACAACAGCTCACACGCGCCGGGCACGAGGTGACGGTCTACGAGCGCGACGACCGGCTCGGCGGACTGCTGCGCTACGGCATCCCCGAGTACAAGCTGGAGAAGGCGACGCTGAACCAGCGGCTGGCGCAGATGCGCGCCGAGGGCACCCGGTTCGTCACCGAGTGCGAGGTCGGCGTCGACGTGTCGGTCGAGCAGTTGCGTAACCGGCACCAGGCCGTGGTGCTCGCCGTCGGCGCGCTGCGGGGCCGCGACAACGACGTGCCCGGGCGCGAACTGGCCGGGGTGCACCTGGCGATGGAGCATCTCGTGCCGGCCAACCGCGAGTGCGAGGGCGACGGCCCGTCGCCGATCTCGGCGGCAGGCAAGCACGTCGTCATCATCGGTGGCGGTGACACCGGCGCGGACTGCCTGGGCACCGCGCACCGTCAGGGCGCGGCGTCGGTGACGCAGCTCGACTACAACCCCGAGCCCCCCGAGCGGCGCGACGACACCCTGTCCCCGTGGCCGACGTGGCCGCTGGTGCTGCGCACCTCGCCCGCGCACGCCGAGGGTGGAGCACGGCGCTTCGAGGTGGCCGTCCAGCGCTTCGTGGGCGACGACAACGGCCATGTGCGTGCCGTCGAGATCGCCGAGGTGCGGGTCACCAGGGACGCCGAGGGACGTAGGCAGATCACGCCTGTGGGGGAGCCGCTGGAGATTCCCTGCGACCTGGCGCTGCTGGCGATCGGTTTCGAGGGTGTCGAGCACATGCCTCTGCTGGACGACCTCCACGTCGAGCTCAACAAGCGGGGCGCCATTCCGTGTGGCTCGGACTGGCAGACCGACGCGCCTGGGGTGTTCGTGTGCGGTGACGCGCACCGCGGGGCCTCCCTGGTGGTGTGGGCCATCGCCGAGGGGCGCAGCGCCGCACACGCCGTCGACGCCTACCTGATGGGCGAGTCGGATCTCCCGTCCCCGGTGCGTCCGGGCACGCTGCCCCTGGCCGTCGTCTGAATCGTCGTCTGAATCGATCAACGACTATGCTCGACAGATGTGAGCAGACGCGGAAAGATCGTTTGTACGCTTGGCCCCGCCACCAGCACGGATGAGACCGTCAGGGCGCTGGTCGAGGCCGGGATGGATGTCGCGCGGCTGAACTTCAGCCACGGCGACTACAGCGACCACGAGGCCGCCTACAAGAGGGTGCGCGCGGCATCGGATGTCACGGGTCATGCCGTCGGCATCATGGCCGACCTGCAGGGCCCCAAGATCCGGCTGGGCCGTTTCAAGGACGGCCCGACGTATTGGGCGACCGGTGAGACCGTGCGCATCACCGTCGAGGACTGCGAGGGCACCCATGACCGCGTGTCCACCACCTACAAGCAACTCGCGCAGGACGCCGCCAAGGGTGACCGCCTGCTCGTCGACGACGGCAAGGTCGCGCTGAGGGTCGAAGAGGTCGACGGCGACGACGTCGTCTGCACGGTCACCGAGGGCGGCCCGGTGAGCAACAACAAGGGTGTGTCGCTGCCTGGCATGAACGTCTCCGTGCCGGCGATGTCCGAGAAGGACATCGAGGACCTGGAGTTCGCGGTGCGCCTCGGTGTCGACCTGGTCGCGCTGTCGTTCGTGCGTTCGCCCGCCGACATCGAACTGGTCCACGAGGTGATGGACCGCGTCGGCCGCCGCGTGCCCGTGATCGCCAAGCTGGAAAAGCCCGAGGCCATCGAGAATCTCGAGGCTGTGGTGCTGGCGTTCGACGCCGTGATGGTCGCCCGCGGCGACCTGGGTGTCGAGCTCCCGCTGGAAGAGGTGCCGCTGGTTCAGAAGCGCGCCATCCAGATGGCCAGGGAGAATGCCAAACCGGTCATCGTCGCGACCCAGATGCTCGAGTCGATGATCGAGAACTCCCGGCCCACCCGCGCCGAGGCGTCCGACGTCGCCAACGCCGTGCTCGACGGTGCCGACGCGGTGATGCTGTCGGGGGAGACCTCGGTGGGCAAGTACCCGCTGGAGGCCGTGCGCACCATGGCCCGCATCATCCAAGCGGTCGAGGACAATTCGGTGGTCGTGCCGCCGCTGACCCACGTGCCCCGCACCAAGCGCGGCGTGATCTCTTATGCCGCACGCGATATCGGCGAACGCCTGGACGCCAAGGCGCTGGTCGCGTTCACGCAGTCCGGTGACACCGTGCGCCGCCTGGCGCGCCTGCACACCCCGCTGCCGGTGCTGGCGTTCACGGCGCTGCCCGAGGTCCGCAGCCAGCTCGCACTCACGTGGGGCACCGAGACGTTCATCGTCCCGCAGATGTCGAACACCGACGACATGATCCGGCAGGTCGACAAGTCGTTGCTCGAGCTCGGCCGCTACAAGCGCGGCGAGCTGGTGGTCATCGTCGCGGGTGCTCCTCCGGGCACAGTAGGCTCCACCAATCTGATCCATGTGCATCGCATAGGAGAGGACGACGTCTAGGCGAGCTCACGGAAAGGGGTCCGGTGTCACAGGCCGACTTCGAGGAACTACTGGCGGTTCTCGACCTCGAACGGGTCGGTGAGGATCTCTTCATCGGGTCGCATCCCAGCAAGAACCCGGTGCGCACGTTCGGCGGTCAGATGACCGCGCAGGCGTTCGTCGCCGCGGGGCGCTCGCTTGAGCACAAGCTCTCGCCGAGCGCCCTGTCGGCGCATTTCATCGCAGGCGGCGACCCGGAGAAGGACCTGGAGTTCCACATCGTCCGGCTCCGGGACGAGCGCCGGTTCGCCAATCGCCGGGTGGACGTCATGCAGAACGGCGAACTGCTGACCACGGTGATGATCTCGTACATGAACGGTGGCCGCGGCCTCGAGCACAATGTGCCCGCGCCCGACGTGCCACGTCCGGAGACGCTGCCCAAGATCGACGAATTGCTGCGCGGCTACGAGGAAACCGTGCCGTTGTTCGTCAACGCGCTGCGTCCGATCGAGTGGCGGTACACCAACGATCCGGCCTGGGTCATGCGCGACAAGGGCGGAAAACTCGACCACAACCGCGTCTGGCTCAAGACCGAGGGCGAGATGCCCGACGATCCGGTGCTGCACGGCGCGGCGCTGGTCTACTCGTCGGACACCACGGTGCTCGACTCGATCATCACCACGCACGGATTGTCCTGGGGTTTCGACCGGATCTTCGCGGTGACCATGAACCACAGCGTGTGGTTCCACCGGCCCATCAGGTTCGACGAGTGGGTGCTGTACTCGACCACCTCACCCGTGGCCGCCGAATCGCGCGGTCTGGGCACCGGACACTACTTCGACGCGTCCGGGCAACTGGTGGCCACCGTGGTGCAGGAAGGCATCGTCAAGTACTTCCCCGGCAAGTAGTTTCGCCGACCGTGCGATTTCGTCCGCGACACGCCGGTCGACGCGGATGAGACCGCACGCTCGGCGCGACCTGTTGCCTCAGCGGCTCTGCGGGGTGCCGAACTCGTCCTCGACGCGTTCCTCGAACTGCACGCGGCACCGCTCCTGCGCGGCCTGATCGTTGCCGGCGTCCTCCAGACACGCGATGTACTCGCGGCCACCGAGCTCCTCGAACCACTTGAACCCGAGGGTCGCCCAGATCGCGATGAACGCCAGTGACAGCACGACGGCGATGCCGCCCAACACGATTCCGGCAATCGCGACGCCACCGTTGGTCGCCTCGCCGCGCTTGGCCCGTCCGTGCCCCAGGAAGCCGAGCACGATGGCGACCACACCCACGATGAGGCCGCCGATGATCGACCAGCACAGCACCAGACCCGCGATCGCGGCGATCAGCGCCGCGATGCCCAGCCCGTTGCGCGGGCCCGCGGCACCCTGGGCCGGCGGCTGTGCCGGGTAGCCGCCGCCGTACGGGGGCGGATAGGAACCGGGGTACGCGCCCGGATACGCGCCGTAGGGCTGGGAGCCGTACGGCTGCGAGCCGTATGGCGCCTGCGACGCGGTGTCGTAGGCGCCTTGCGACGCGCCGTAGGTGTAGGGCGGGTTCGATTCCGGCGGCGGCGAGGCCGTGTCTGACGACTCGGTCGACTCACCGGATCGGGTCGGCGGGGGAGTCTGGCCGGGATCAGACGGCTGCCCAGACGATTCTGTCGGTTCCGGTCGGTCCGACCCGGGCTCACCAGCTCGTTCGTCGGTCATGTCTGTGAGGCTACCTTCCCGCCACCGCGAGACGGCCGGTACAGCGAACAACCGGGCAGTCGAAACCGGGCGGAAGATGGTGCGTCGCGACGACGACCGTGCGGTCGGCGGCGAACAGAGCCCCCGGCGTCAGAAGGCCTTCCAGCATCTGCCGGGCATCGCCGGCGTCGAGATTCTCGGTCGGCTCGTCGAGCAGGACCACCGGAAACGCCGAGATCAGCGCACGGGCGATGAGCAGGCGCCTGCGCTGCCCCGCCGACACCGCCGCGGCACCGCCCACCAGCACGGTGGACAGACCGTCGGGCAGCCCGGCCAGCCACTCGCCGAGCCCCACCCGGTCGAGCGCCGCGACGAGCTCGGTGTCGGTGGCGTCACCATGCACCACCAGGAGGTTGTCACGCACGGTGGTGTCGAACAGGTGGGCGTCCTCGGCGAAGACGGCTGCGCGTTGCGGAGTTTCGCCGCCCGCCCCGTTCAACCTGTCCGCGATGGCCATCAACATCGTGGTCTTGCCCGACCCGCTGGGCCCCACCACCGCGAGACGATCGCCGGGGGCGAGGTCCACCGTCGCCACGTCCGGCCGGGACCGCAGCGGTGTCGGCGCCGTCAGTTCCAGCAGCCTGCGCGCCGCGACACGGGACCTCATGAGCTGCGCGGCGGCATCCGGAAGCGCGGTGGTCGCCTCGAACGCCGAGAGCGGCAACAGCATCAGGATCGCCGCGGTGGTGGGGGCGACGGTCGGTGCGAGTGCGATACCCGCGATCACGGCACCGACAACACTTACGCCCATCGCAGCCGTCGGCATCGCGGCAGCCACGGCCGCCGGGGCCGCGGCACGGTCGGCCGCCTCACCCCAAGCGCGGTGATGACGCTCGAAGGTCGCGATGACCGAGTCGAGCCTGCCACTGACGCGCAGCTCGGGCGCGTGTTCGAGCGCGAGCATGCCTGCCGTGTCACGTTGCGATCGGTGTTCGGCTGCAACGGTTTCCGACGCGTGCGCGGCGCGTGCCGCGAGCGCGGGCGCCACGACGCCGGCAACGACCAGGCACACCGCCAACACCGCCGCGGAGGCCGGGGAGATCACCGCGATGACGCCGACCGCCGCGCAACCGAGCACCACCGCCACCACGATCGGGAGCAGCGCGCGCACCAGGACATCGGCGAGCTCGTCGACGGCAGGTCCGAGCCGGGCGACCAGCTCACCGCTCGGCAGCCGCATCGCTTCGTCCGGCGGTGCGTCGGCGAGCTTGCGGTACAGCCCGGTCCTGGCATTCGCCGCGGCCCTCAGCGCGCTGTCGTGCGACGCCAACCGCTGGCAGTAGCCCAGGACGCCGCGGGAGATGCCCAGCGCGCGCACCGCCACCACCGCGACGGTCAAATCCAGCACGGGCGGCATCTGCCAGGCGCGGGTGATCAGCCACGCCGAGATCCCCGCCAACGCCAGTGCACTGCCCAGCGAGAGCACCCCGAGCGCCGCGGCCAGCAGGAACCGCCCGAGCCGGGGACGCAATAGCTCGAGGGTCAGGCGGAGCAACGGATCATGGCGCAACAAGGGAACTCTCCATCGTCACCACGTGATCGGCTGCGGCCAGAACGGGGGCGCGGTGACCCACCATCACCACGGTCGCCCCGGCACGGGCCCGCGCCACGATCGCTGCCAGCACCCGGTCTTCGAGCGCGCCGTCGAGGTGTGCGGTCGGTTCGTCGAGCAACAGCACGTCAGCGGGTGCGCCCAGGGCACGCACAAGACCCAGGCGTTGACGTTGCCCCAGGGACAGGCCGACACCGCCACGGCCCAGCGGCGTCTCCGAGCCGTCGGGGAGTTCCCCTAGCACCTCGTCGAAACCGACTGAGCGGCAGACC
>Ga0182738_1001078_pt1 | contig 35058 bp, 36 predicted proteins | sample eDN5th30CBELigMG_FD_128876 | JGI IMG/M metagenome (GOLD analysis project Ga0182738, IMG submission 128876) | Enriched Miracle-Growth compost microbial communities from Emeryville, California, USA - eDNA 5th pass 30_C BE-Lig MG (version 2)... ...
ACTGTCAATGCCGCGTGAATTTTCCCCAGAAGTGCCGAAGTAAAATTCCCCACTTATGCCGACGTGGACGTCAAGGAGAACTGAGGATTTTTCGGGGGCCGCCCGCGTGGCTTTTGAGGCGGGGCGAATGCCGGTGGTGCGATGAGGGCTTTGGATCTGACATGCTCCGGCATGAGTTCGGCATGCTGGCGCAACCGGTAGCTGGATCCTTCGATCTGCACGACAACGGCGTGGTGAAGCAGTCTGTCGAGCAGCGCCGTTGCGACGACAGGATCGCCAAAGACATCGCCCCATTCTGCAAAGCCGCGGTTTGATGTCAGGATCATTGCCCCCCGTTCGTATCGTGCATTGACGAGTTGGAAGAACAGATTGCCGCCGCCCGAGACGACCGGCAGATAGCCGATCTCATCGACGATCAGCAGGCTTGGCCTGCAGAAGAAGCGAATGCGCTCCTGGAGCCGACCTTCCCGTTCGGAACGCGCAAGCGAACCGATCAGGTCAGCGAGCGTCGTGAAGTACACGCTCTTTCCAGCTTTCACGGCTTCGACGCCCAGCGCTGTGGCAAGATGGCTCTTTCCCGTTCCCGGTGGACCGAGGAAATGAACTGCCTCGTGACGGTCGACGAACCCGAGCTGCGCCAGGGTAAAGATGCGATCTCGGTCGAGCGAGGGTTGGAACGTAAAGTCGAAGCCGGCTAGCGTTTTGATCGTTGCAAGCCTGCCCATTCGCAGGGCGGTCTTGATGCGGCTGTTCTCGCGCAGCGTCAGTTCCTCGGACAGGAGGATGTCGATGGCCTCAAGTGCCGATAGTTCACCGTGCTCGAGGCGGCGCACGACATGGTCGAGAGCTTCCAGTGCCCGTGGCATCTTCAGGCCGACGAGATCATGACGGATGCGATCGATCATGGACGGAATGGCATCGAGGGTCGCGCTCATGGGCGGTTCTCCTGTGCCAGGACTTTGCCCACAGCGTCGTAAAAGGCGAGAGATCGCTGAAGTACGGTGTCGCCGGCAGGCTTGACGATAATGGCGTCGTCCCGTGTCCTGGACCGATGTTGCGGCACGAGTGCTCGTCGATGGTCAGGATGAACCCGGCGCTGTTTACGACCCTCCAGGACAGGATGGGCTGCGATCAGGATGCCGTTTTCGAAGATGCGGACCTCGTCGGCGAGAGAATGGACTTCCACCATTCGGCTTCGTGTAGCATCCGGAACGCTGTAGGTGTTTCCGCCGACGCTGACCATACCTTCGCGCGACACGCGGCGTTCCAGCTTCAGGACGGATTTGAACGGGGCCAGCGGTAATGGTCGCAGGTGCGGCCGTTCCTCGGCGAAGGCTTCATTGATGACGCGCAGGGTCGTGGCGTGCTTCCTTGGATTGGCGACGGTATCCAGCCAATGCCGAAGCTGAGCATTCAAATCATCGAGGTTACGGAAAGATCGGGCGAGGAAGAAGTCTTCGCGAATATAACGGAATGGCCGCTCGACCTTGCCCTTGGTCTTGGCACGATACGGTTTGCAGGCCTTGGGATGGAATCCATAATGGCGCGCCAGGTCTATGAGGGCACGGTTATAGACGATGCCCTCTGTCTGGCCTTCACCGATGACGGCCGTCTTCATCCGGTCGTAAAGCACCTCCCTGGGAGCGCCACCAAGAGCCTCGAAGGCCGCGATATGGCAACGCAGGACGGTCGGTAGGTTCTGATGCATGACGAAACGCGCCCAGATGAGGCGGCTATGACCCAGCACCATCGAGAACAGCCAGACGATCCTCGGCGTCATCGGTTCGTCGGTGAAAACGACGTGGAACTGGGCGAAGTCGACTTGGGCCTGCTCTGCGGGCGGCGTCTCGAAACGAACTTCGAAGCCCTGACTTGCAGCAGGGCGCACATCACGGAGAAAATCCGTCACAGCCGTGTAGCCGCCGGTATAGCCTCGCTCGCGCAGTTCTCGAAGCAATCGACTGCCGGTCAAACCGGGATAGGATTTGACCCGCTCTCGTAGGTATGAAGCGAACGGGTCGATAATCGTTGCCCGAGGCTTTCTTGGACCATAGGCCGGAGCTTCGAGGCCCCGCTCAATGTATTTGCGCACCGTCTTGCGATCGATACCGGTTTCTCTGGAAATTGCCGACACCGTCAGGCCCTGCTGATGCAGATCCAGGATCATGATCGTCTCCCTCAGCTTGATCACCAACATCCCCCTTCCGACCATCGGAAGGAGTATCGGCGATGACGCGCCGCCGGTCTTCCGGGGCGCGCCCCGGAAGACCGGCGGCCGCAGCACCTGGGGAAGATTCAAACGGCACTATTGGGGAGTATTGCTCCGGTACCGACAGCGACGGCGCTCAGCAGACCTGATCACTTCGATCGGATGCGTCGTCATAGGAATATCCCTAGTGTTTGCACTAGGACTTCCGATGTTTAGCGTCACCTCACAAGGCGGCCCTCACCGTGGGCTTACGCCAGCGAAAAGGACATAACAACCTTTACCTACCGGGGCATCAAAAGCCTAAAGGAATTTGTGGCCGACAACCGTGTCTGGGACAGCGGTGTTCGGCAGTTCCTTTTTGACGAGCAATGCAATCAGGAAAAAATCGAACGCGTCATAGCCGACGAGCAGAAATCATGGGCCCCGTAGCGTATGCAGAACGGATACCCATCGCATGATGAATGCCGCTCTGAAAGAGAGCGGCAATACTGAAATAGATAGATCGAAACTGCCGCAAAACGCGAGCGCGGAACAACACTCAGCCTCGCAGTAACGGAAAGCCCGGCAACTCGAGGTGTCCGCTTCCAAGGCTCGCGGCCTGACTTGAAGTCGCCTGTGTCTACCACAAGCCAATAAAAACACTATACTTCCTATCGCGCCCCGGAGCCAAATAAAACTGTTCGTATTGTCTTAAATAGTACCAGAAGATCGAGATCGAACGAGAGATGCTTTATGTAATAAAGATCATAGGAAAGCTTCTCGATCTCTTCGGCAGTCGTCCCAGCATATCCTGAATTGACCTGTGCCCAGCCGGTAATCCCCGGAAGAACAAGAGAACGAAGACTATATTTCGGCTCCGCCCTTTCGCTTGTCCGAGCAACATATTCGGCCACGGGGCGTGGGCCAATTAGGCTCATATCACCGCGCAAAATATTGAAAAGTTGAGGGAGCTCATCGAAGCGTAATTTTCGAATAAGTCGACAGCCAGGCAAAATGCGGGTGTCTCCGACATTTGTCGACCCACCACCCGTCCCCTTATACATGGTGCGGAATTTGTACATGCGGAAGCGACCGCCACCAAAGCCGCGACGAATCTGCACGAATATGAGCGGGTTCCCGTCAACGAAATACAGAAACGACGCGACCAGTGCTGCAATAGGCAACGTAAGAGGCAGAAAGAAGATAACTGCAAATATATCAAAGCTTCGTTTGAGCCGTGCATATAGCAACTGACTTGGACTGTAGTTGAGATGGGTAATGTCGAAGCTGGCAATATCTAGTCGCCCGCGCTGCACCTCAAGATAACGTGTCCACGGCATAATCTCAATGCCGCTGAGATAGCAATTAGCGAGGAACGTCGACCAAACCTCGTTGTGATGATCAAGCGGATCAATCAGCACAATTTCGACACCTGCCAAGTCAGCGTCGGGACCTGGCAGGATTGGCATTTCACCGAGTTCCCGCACAACGGTCGTGGCGCGAGCAAAAGGGGCGAGGACCGTCCGCGCTCCGAGCGTATGGTGAAAGCGGAGATTCGCATAGACCACTACCACCAATGCAACTGGAAGACACCAAAACAGCGCTAAATAGCTTACCGGAACGCGAAGCGCTGAAAGCATACTGACCGCAACGCTGAACAAGCCGATGCTGATGATGGATGCGACAACCACTGGCGCTTCATGCCTACGAAAAGCAGAAAGGATGGCGGCTGAAAGCACGGGTACACAGGCAAGAGCGCTGATCGCACAAATGATATTGAACCAGTCGTTACGGCCTGAGCGGGTGACAATAACCATATAAGTGAGCGCCTGGAATCCAACGGCTATAGCGATGGGGCCGGCAAAACTCCACAATTCGCGCAGATATGTGTGGCGACGCGTGCGTCCGCCCTGCGCGGTGATGAAGGAAAGATCGCGTACAGGATGTCGCTGACTGGATTTACGGTCTAACCGTCTTGTCCGTTTATCCATTTGCAGTCCTGACAAACTTTTCGAGCCGCGCAACAGCTTCGTGGTTTCAATCATCTGCGCATTGTTTGTTTCACATCAAAGCGCTTGTTGGCCAAGATACGGCTTGTTTCGCCATGTCCACGATTAGGGCGGAATTGTCAATAATTGGTCTGCCAGCGTGGATAATTGCCCGAGATGCTAGATGGAGACAGTTGCGGTGCCTCGTTACTGCGCTCATTCTTCGACGGACCATTTGGTGTTGTCGCCGTGCATCTCACAAAGTGTCGTTCTCGATTCCCCTCCTCTCGTTTGGTTGCAGAGTTGAAACCAGAACTAATACGCATTGATTTCAATCCCTTACGAAGATCCTTGCGGTGTACCAGATGGAAGCAACGGACAGCTACGCATCAGCCGAGGCAACGGTGTCCGCTCGGTCTTTAGCGGGCCAGCAGCAGCCACCCAACCAGGCGGAGGTCGTTCGATAACCGCGATGACGCCGGGTCAGCCAGCCCTGTCCTGAACCTCGCCGGCATGGGTATGGCGCCGAGCAGATTGTTGGGCATCAGCGAGGATATAGCGTTTGCGGCACTCGATCTTCTCGTCCGCGTCGAAGCCGCGCGGCCCGCCGGGTTCGGTCGTTTTGGCGCTCTGGCTGTCGATGATCCTGCTGTCAGCTCGCCAGCCCGACCAGCCAGAAGCCTTGCCGATACAAACAGTAAATGTCGAGCACGCGACTGTCACACAGCTGGAGGAATAGCGCTGAACCGCGGTGACGAGTGGAAGTCTTCCGCAGCGCCACCTACTCGCAACCCGCTGTCGCAATATACTGGATCACATCCCGCACCTCATGCATCGGCCATTGCGCGCTCGGCCGACCTTGCTTGGCGAGGCACAAAAGGAGCGATCACCGGCCATTCCTCATTCGTGCAGTCGCATGCATAGCGAAGCCGCTTCCTATCATGTTGCTGCCAAGTGGTTTAGGTCCAGACCATCTGGTCCTCCGTAGTCTTCGCAAACCACGAGCAGCGACAACCCGTTGAAATCGCTCATCATAACTTCAGAGTCCCCTCAAGCGGCCTGTCCCAGCACGAAAAGCTATTGCCGCAACCATCCACTTCAAATAGGGATAGAAAGATGTCCCGAAAATTAATGCCAAGGGTTAAACTTAGCTATAAATATGATTCCATTAGCGATCCCCAATATCGGCAACCGTGAAGGCGAGTACCTGCAGGCATGCGTCCAGGAAAATTATGTTTCCAGTGTTGGGCGCTTTGTCACCCGCTTTGAGAATGAGCTGGCCACACTTTCGGGTACACACAGCGCCGCCGCCGTCGGCAGCGGAACGCAAGCTCTGCACTTGGCCTTACATGTATTGGGCGTGCGCCGGGATGATCTCGTCATCGTGCCGAGCTTTACGTTCATTGCCAGCGCCAATGCGATTTCCCACTGCGGAGCGTCACCTTGGTTCGTTGATGTCGATGAGGAAAGCTGGACGCTTTCGGCTAGTGGGGTCGAGAAAGCCCTTCTCGCGAAAACCAGGCGAGTTGATGGAAACCTGATCCACGTGCCGACCGGGCGTCGAGTTGCTGCTATCCTACCCGTCTATACACTGGGTACAGTGGCGGAAATGGACCGGTTAGGCGAGATTGCAAGACGCTTCGGCTTGGCGCTTGTCGCCGACGCGGCGGCTGCTATAGGCGTGACCTATCAAGGCCGCCCTATCGGGATGTGTGCAGACCTGACGACCTATTCCTTCAACGGCAATAAGACGATCACGACTGGCGGCGGGGGCGCGGTAGTCGGGCCAGATACGAATTTGGTAAAACGGGTCAAGCATCTATCTTCGACTGCTCGAACATCACCTGATTACGATCATGATGAAGTCGGTTTCAATTATCGCATGACCAATATCGAGGCTGCGGTCGGCTGCGCCCAGATGGAGCGGCTACCGGAGTTTCTGGCCGCCAAACGGAGAATACGCGACCGCTATGATGTGGCATTTGCCGATATCCCCGGGATAAGGGCATTTCCGCGCCCAATTAGCGGAGAGGGAGCTTTCTGGTTCTCCGGCCTGATAATCGATGACGCACGCTTGCCAAGCGTCAAGGAACTATGTGCGCGACTGAAGGAACGTGATATCGAGGCGAGGCCGTTCTGGAAGCCAGTTCACGCCCAGCCACCTTATCGCGACGCGCCGGCGGAAACGCTGAATGTTACCGAGGCTCTGTGGTCGAAGATCATCACCCTGCCCTGCTCGACGTCATTAACGGATGACGAGCAATGCCGTGTAGTAGACAGCTTGAAACCAATGTTAGCTCTCTTGTGAGACGGGCGTTTGTGAGTTGATTTGCGCGAGACGGCATTCTTGAATGCAGCATCACAAATAGATACAGGCTTGATGCGAAACCGCACGGGAGATCAAGTGATGCGCGCGTTCATCATCGCCGAGATCGGCGTCAACCATAACGGTGACAGGGCACTCGCGCTGGAATTAATCGAAAAGGCTGCCGAGGCTGGTGCGGACGCCGCCAAATTCCAGTCTTTTAAGGCTGAATCGTTAACGACCAGAGGAACCGCGACCGTCGCCTATCAAAAGAGCCGCGATGGCAGCAATGACCAGTATGAAATGCTGAAGCGGTTGGAGCTGAGCGAGGAACTGCATCATGCGGCGGCGGCACATTGCGAGGTATGCGGTGTGGAGTTCATGTCGACCGCATTCGACTCGGCTTCCCTTGACTTGTTGTGCAAGTTGGGGCTCAAGCGCATTAAAATACCGTCAGGGGAAATCACCAACACGCCTTATCTGCGTGATAATGCGCGTCGTGGCCTGCCGATCATCCTCTCAACCGGAATGGCGGATTTAAACGAAGTGAGGCGTGCGGTGGAAACTGTAAAAGCCGCAATGCCCGCCAATATCATCCCCGATTCGGTGCATAATCTTCCGCCGCTGACTATCCTTCACTGTACGAGCGCGTACCCCACCGAATTTGCTGACGTAAACCTACGCGCCATGCGAACCATGGCCGACGAGCTTGGCATCCCGGTCGGGTACTCCGATCACACGGTCGGCATCACCGTTCCGCCATTGGCGGTGGCGGCGGGGGCGATCGTAGTCGAGAAGCATTTTACACGCGATCGCACCTTGCCGGGCCCGGATCATGCGGCTTCGATCGAGCCGGATGAATTAACCGAAATGGTCCGCCGTATCAGAGACGTTGAGTTGATCCTCGGCAGTGCCGTCAAAACGCCGACGATGGCCGAAATGGAAGCACGCGCCCTTGTCAGACGCGGATTGAAGATCGCACGGGATTTGCGGGCTGGATCGGTGCTGACGGAGGAAGACATTCACATTCGACGCCCGGCCACCGGGCTTGCGCCCGATCGGTATGAATGGGCAGTCGGCAAGCGGCTGGCGGTTGACCTGCGCGCGGGCGAAGCCATTGAAGCCGAAAGCCTCGCCTGAGGAGCTCGTTCTTCGTCACCGAGCTTACGGATTGGCGCGTAACTTCCTAGCCGGAACACCAACATAGACTCCGCGTTCTGCCAGGCTTTTCACCACAGCGGCGCCGATGCCGACGGTGATGTCCGCGCCGATCTCCACACCTTGACGCGCCACGCTGCCGGCGCCCAGCATGCTGCGCTCGCCGACATGGACGTGCCCCGCAAGAATCGCCCCTGGCGCTATATGCGCACCGGCTTCAACTAAGCTGTCATGGTCGACACGCGCGCCTGTATTGATGATCACCGCATCCCCAATACGTACTCCCGTATTGATCACTGCAGCAGGTGCCACAAAGATACCACATCCCAAATGAGCGTTGCGGCTGATAATTGCCGAGGGATGCACGATATTGGGAACAACGTAGCCATGCCGCAATAGGTCGGCATGCGTGACGAACCGCTCCGTGTTAGACCCTGATGCCGCAATGGCCTCTGGCCACTCGTCACGCAGGTTAGCCATCATCTCCAATGGTCCAAGCACGTTCCAAGGGTCTGCCGAACTGAAGGACTGATGGGCATTGTCGAGAAAAGCGATTCGATGATAGCCCATTTCCCGCGCGACGTCGGCGACTACGCGCCCGTGCCCACCGCAACCTATTATCAGAAGCCGCCGCTCCGCCATTCGCATTACCCCCGCGGCGTGATCCTTAAGATTGACTTCAAACGGCGGAAACGTGCCGACTCAATATTTCCGCACATTCTAGAGTCTCTGGTCGAGATTAGAGGCCGAATCGCGGTGTGTTGCCAGAAATTCCGGCTCAACGCGCGCGATGATCGCCTTCAGGCGGTCTTTATCCAAATTCGCCGCGGCGCGCGAAGTCCTGTCGAGCAATTCGTCAATTTCATTCAAAGACGCGTCGATTTCAGCTTTGTCTGCAGCAAGATAACGCACCGCCTGAAGGTTTGGCATGCCGATTTCGACGATCTCTTCGTTTTCGGTGACAAACTCCTCGTAAGGTTTCTCGCCTGCGGTATCCAATGGGGTAATCAGAAGCGGCCATCGCCCTTGCCGCCGTTCGGCTTCGACATTGGCACAGGCTGCCGCCTCATCATCGTAGTAGGCTGGCGCGAAGCCATTACGATGAAGAAATTTCTCGGCAATTTCCTGCAACAGCACCAGATGCTCTTGTGGGACAAGCTTCGGGATGACGATGCCTTGTCCAGGAGCGACACCCGCCGCGATCGCACATATTTGCCCGGATTCACCAAGCGAGACAAAGTAACGCCGGGTATCGCGCGGAACGGCCATCGCGTCGCCACGTGCTAAACGGTGCTCGAAAGCTTGCAGAAGCGAACCGTTGGAGAACGCGACGTTGGCGAAACGGGCAGAGGTGCGCACGCCGCCTAAACTTGCCGCCGCGCTGGAATTAAACAGGACGTGCTCCATAAGCCGTTTGGTTGCACCCATGATCGACGATGGATTAGCCGCTTTGTCAGTCGAAACGGTAAAGAAGCGCCCATTGAAGCCGGTATCGGCGAGCCAGCGCATCAGCCGCGCCTGCTTGGCGAGGTTGGTCTCGAAGATTTGCAGCGTTGAATACGGATCTTTTTCAGATCTTACATGCTTGAGGGCCGCGAAATTGAGCACAATATCGTAGGGTTTTTCGCTGCGCAGGAAGTGCGCCATGGTAGCGGAACCGTAATCGAGCGGTAGAGTGCGAAAGTCGCGGGCAGACCAGCCTTCAGGGCGCGACCGCATCTGCCGTACGAGTTCGGCCAAGCCATTTTCATTCTGGTCCACGATATGCAACGTATCGGGCCGTAGCGCGGCTATTTCAAGAACAGTGCTGGACCCAATCGAGCCCGCTCCCCCAATCGCCAGGATACGCTTGCCGTTAACGGCATTCTGAAGCTGTAGCCTGACAATCGCCATATCCTCGTCGAACAGCGAGCCTAGCCGACCGGTTGCGATTTCATGCAAGGGCGAGCGGTTCATCCTGGATCCTTATGTGTTGCGCGGGAGCCGGTTCCTATATCAACCGGGCTTGCCCTTGGAAAGGACGGCCAACCGCCGAAGAGCGATATGCCGCTCCGCCAACTCAAAATCACTTGCATTATCAATATCGGTGGACCGCTCATACGGCATAAGGTACGCCACAGGCCGTTCAGGCAGAACGTTTTTCCTCAACCTGAAGGTTTCAGGACGCAGGATATAAACGGCTCCATTTACGAAATAGAGCGGCTCGAGATCCTGCGAGCGCAGGTACCGATCATCGGGAGGAAGGTAGCGCTCGGCGCTCATGTTCCCATCGACGCGATACATGTAAGCGGGATGGACAGGGACAGCGGCCACGCTGACGCCAGCGTCTGCATCACGGCTTAACACGAGTTCAACGACGGCATCTATGTCCTCTCCAGTCCTGAGAGGCGATGTTGGTTGCAGCAGACACAAAAGCTGAGGCAGACGGCCGGTTTCCTGCTCAAGCCAGTCAAGCGCATGAGCGATGACGTCGTAGTGGGACGCATGGTCACCGGAGATTTCAGCCGGGCGCAAAAATGGGACGTCCGCGCCGGCGGCGGCGGCGGCGGCGGCAATCTCCGTATCGTCGGTAGAAACGATAACACGATCGATGGAGCGCGCAGCCAACGCAGCCTCCACGCTCCAGGCAATAAGCGGCTTTCCTGCGAGAAGCTTGATATTCTTGCCTGGAAGGCGCTTCGAGCCGCCGCGAGCGGTAATCAGCGCGGTGCAATCTTTGCTTCTGTTCATCTATTTTCATATTCGCGGCATGTGGTAGAGCCTTATAACGTGGTCTAAAGGGCTGGGCAACGCTAGACGCGCTGATATCAAAGTCCCATACAGCAGGAGTTGCGTAATGATCAGAAAGCTGGCGCTCGAGGCTATTTGCCTCAGTGAAGAGGAGCCTGTTTCTGAAGCCATTCGGTGCATCGAGGCGAGCGGCGGGCGAATTGCTCTCGTCCTGACCCGAGAAGGGCATTTGCGTGGCACGGTAACCGACGGAGATGTACGCCGTGGATTGCTGCGTGGCGTGGGACTAGATGCGCCCGCAAGCGTCGTAATGAACCAGCATCCGCGTTCCATGCGAGTCGGAAGTCCGACGAACGATTTGTTGGCGAAGTTGCGCAAAGAGGGCGTGCTACAGATGCCACTGGTCGATGACGAGGGTAAGGTCGTTGAACTGATCGCCATCGACGATTTGCACCCCCTCCCGGCCAACGACAATCCGGTGATCATTATGGCCGGTGGATTGGGTACGCGTTTGCGTCCAATTACGGAAACCATTCCGAAGCCGATGATTGAAGTCGCAGGCCGCCCGATCCTTGAGATCATCATTGAGCGGTTTCAACAGCAAGGCTTCAACTCCATTACCTTGTGCGTGAACTATCTCGCCGAAATCATCGAGGACTATTTCGGCAACGGCTCTCGGCACGGCGTCTCTATTGAATACGTTAGAGAAGAAAAGCGTATGGGTACCGCCGGTGCGTTGTCGTTGCTTAACCCGCGCCCTACCCTGCCTATGGTTGTCATAAACGGTGACATATTGACTTCGGTCAATTTCAACCAGCTGCTCGATTTCCACACGAAGAGCAACGCCTTGGCCACAATGGGACTGAATCGCTTCCAATATCAGGTCCCCTACGGCGTGGTGGAGGTGAAGGACCATCATATCGTCAGTTTCTCTGAAAAGCCGTCCTTTGATTTTCTCGTCAATGCAGGAATCTATATCATAGATCCTACCCTGCTCGACAGCCTACCGCGCGACAGGTTCTTTGATATGCCGTCATTATTCGAAAGTGTCCCAATGGAATTTCGAGCGGCCTTCCCTATCCATGAATACTGGCTTGATATCGGTCGCCATGACGACCTCGAACGTGCCATTCAAGAAAATTCCATTAACGCCGGATAGGTAAATGCCAATACCTGTCAGTCTGTCTTCATATCGTGGAAGCGTTTTGCGATAAGGCGCGCATCGATTTCGACAGCCGCCAGCACTTTAGCAATGAGATCAGAAGCGGTCCCATCACCATAGGGGTTCGCCATTCCCGACAGGCCTTCGCGAAACTCAGGCGACAAGGCTCTGCGTAGTCCTGCGACGATGGCATCTGTATCCACGGCCACGTCGATGACGTTCTGCGGGCGTGTCCTTCCGTCTTGTCGGTCTCCTACATTGATGGTTGGAAGGGCAAATGCCGGCGTTTCTATCAACCCGGAGGAAGAATTGCCTATCATCGCCGCACTTTCGCGCAGCATGGCGAGATAGTTGAGCGAGCCAAAGCTCTCGACCAGAGTGACAGATGGACGTTCGGCGATGAATCGCGCGAGTTCCGAGCGAATAACATCACTGCCAACATCAGCATTGGGTGCCGTAATAACAATCGGGATATCAACCTTCCGCAAGGCATCCAACAGCACTTGAATCTGTCTACCGACATCGTCAGATTGCCGGGTGACCGGATGGAACGTGACCAGTAACGGGGGACGATCGAGGTTAAGATTGAATCGGCTTGCGAGTACGGCGCGGTCCGGTAGCTCCGCCCGGCGCAAATTATCCAAACTCGGCGCACCGCTCACGTGAACGCGCCAAGGCTCCTCACCCATTTGGAGAATACGATTTGCGTAATCACGTGTGGCAGCAAAATGAAGATGGGAAATCTTGGTGATTGCATGCCGGAACGAATCGTCAGTCGCTCCAAAAGATACCTCTCCGCCATGCACATGGGCCAAGGGTAGATTAAATGGAACGGTGGCCGCAGCTATAGCGAAAGTCTCAAAACGATCCCCGACAACCAACACGATGTCAGGCCGCTCGCGTGCAAGATAAGTCGCAGTCCCAGCCACAGCCGTAGCCATCGCTTGCGCGGTCGCCTCTTCAGACCCATGACTGTCCGGCAAAGGAATACGCGCGGCGATAGGTCTGTTTTCGGCCTCTATTTCTCGTACAGTGTAGCCGGCGGCCTGCGAAAGATGAGCCCCGCTAACCAAAAGGCTATAGTCAAGCCCATCCATCTCGGCGATTCGGTTGAGGATTTCGCGGCTGATGCCAAAATCCGAACGACCGACGGTTACTACCAGTATCTTACGTGCAATTTTCCCGCTCAATATTCTGTCTCCTGCGGACTTGCCTCGGCTCAAAGGAGATCGTTTATGTCGCATAGCGCTGGAAATTCGCAAAGGCTAAATCTGCCGCCCCTGTTCGCTCGCTAACGTCCATCAGGCATGGCGAATGATCCTGCAGAAAAACACTCCGAACTGACATGATACGTAAACCGCGCTTTTCGCGATGGGCCGAAGCCGTTTCACGCAGTTGGCCCTTGCCCGCCTTACAATTGATCTGTAGGCACCAAAGGAAGTTTGGCTCAACCACGTTCCATGGATCTCGGTAGATGAAGCACTCTGACCCTCGTAAGGACAGCATCGATCTTGCGCTGTTTGGACCGAACGCCAATTCCGGCAAAACGCTATATGGCCTTCCGCAACACGTCACCTTCTGCAAGAAGTGCGTGATTTCGAACCAGCGGCCGAATTCGGCGGTGGAATACAAACACACCGCCGAAAGCAAAAAGACCGTCATCGCTTTCGATGACGAGGGTGTCTGCGATGCTTGCCGAAACGCCGAGCGCAAACACGCTGTGATCGACTGGGACCGTCGTAGGCGCGAACTGACGGAGTTGTGCGACAAGTATCGCTCGCGCAATGGGTCCTATGATTGCCTCGTTCCAGGTTCGGGCGGCAAGGATAGTTTCTACCAGTCGTGGGTGTTGAAATACGAATTTGGCATGAACCCGCTGACTTGCACTTGGGCCCCTCACATTTACACAGATTGGGGCTGGCGCAATTTCAACCGGTGGATTCACTCAGGTTTTGACAATTACCTGTTGACACCCAATGGTAAAGTGAAACGCCTGCTGACGCGCCTTGCAGTAGAAAATCTGTTTCATCCGTTCCAGCCATTCATCATCGGTCAGAAAGGCTTTGCCCCCGCTTTTGCTGCGAAAATGGGCATTCCACTTCTTTTCTACGGCGAGAACGAAGCGGAATATGGCAACCCTATCGCCGATAATGAAACAGCCAAGCGCGACTATGACTATTTCTCGCAAGCCAGCGACGACGAGACCTATCTCGGAGGCGTGTCCGTAGCCAGTTTGGTCAATGACTATGGCGTCCGCCGCGCTGACCTGAACGCCTATATGCCTTCTGATCCACGCGAGCTCGAGAGCAAAGGCATCGAGGTTCATTACCTAGGCTACTATCTGAAATGGCACCCCCAGGCGGCGTACTATTTTGCTGTCGAAAACGGTGGTTTCGAAGCATCGCCTGAACGCACCCCAGGAACTTATTCGAAGTATAATTCCATTGATGACCGTATCGACGATCTCCATTATTATACGACCCACGTAAAATTTGGGATCGGTCGCGCATCTTATGATGCCGCTCAGGAAATCCGGTCAGGTGACATAGAACGCGAAGAAGGCGTCGCTCTGGTTAAGCGGTACGACGGCGAGTTTCCGGACCGCTTCGCCGAGGAGCTTTTTACGTATCTCAGCCTTCCGCCGGAGCAATATCCGGACGCGTCGAGGCAGTTTGAGGCTCCCGTCATGGATCGAGCCTACTTTGATGCGCTTGCGAACCGTTTCCGTTCCCCGCATCTCTGGGCATACGACAATGGCGAATGGCGTCTACGCCGTACTGTCTTCCAGGAGAATTGAGAGATCGATGAAGCGCAGGCTGATCGCACGGCTCGACGTCAAGATGGAACACTTGATCAAGGGCATCCATCTGGAAGGTTGGCGCAAGGTTGGGAATCCAAAGGAACGTGCGCGGCTCTACTATACGCAAGGAGCTGATGAACTCCTTTATATGGATGTCGTAGCCAGCCTCTACGGGCGAAATAATCTGACTGAGATTGTCCGCGAGGTTGCCTCCGAGGTTTTTGTACCAATTACCGTGGGGGGTGGAATTCGTGACCTCGGAGCCGTACGGGAACTTCTCGCGGTCGGTGCCGATAAGGTGGCGATCAATACGGCGGCCACAGCGGATCCAGATATTCTTCGCGCTATCTCCGATACTTATGGATCGCAAGCTACGGTTCTCTCGATCGAAGCTAAGCAACTGCCCGGCGGAGGATGGGAGGCTATGACTGACAACGGGCGGAACCATAGTGGCCGCGATGTCGTGAAATGGGCCGTCGAGGCGCAGTCGCTCGGCGCTGGCGAAATATTGGTGACATCGATCGACCGAGACGGTACAGGGCGAGGCATGGATAAAGCACTAATTGCCGCAATCGCACGCGAGGTGGATATTCCAGTCATCGCCGCCGGTGGTGTTTCAACCCCCCAAGATGCTGTCGAGATTCTGAGAAATCCGGATGTCAGCGCCATCGCTCTCGCGCGTGCATTGCATGCGGACAAACTCACGTTTGACCAACTTAGGTACGCATGTATCGATGCCGGTATAGCGGTCCGTAGTGTCGAGGCTTTTTCATGAGTGGGAAGGTACTTGTTGTCGATTACGGAATCGGCAATGTCTTTTCGGTCTGCAATGCAATCCGCCGCGCTGGCGGTGATGTCGAGTTGTCTGGTGATCTAACGGCAATCCGTGAAGCAGATCGCGTGATCTTACCTGGTGTCGGCGCATTCGCGCACGCAATGGATGCACTTAAAGCAAAAGGTATTGTTAGCGCGCTTAAGGACTTCATTGCTACCGGCCGCCCATTTCTAGGGATATGTATTGGCATGCAGGTTTTGATGGATCGGAGTACCGAGTTCGGGGAAAACGAGGGGCTCGGATTGATACAAGGCAAGGTCGTACGTATTCCCGGCCAAGGAGCAGAGGGGCGGCATCTTCGGGTACCGCATATCGGCTGGGCGGAGCTGGAGCCGACGGCACAATCCTGGATAGGCACGCCCCTTGTGGAAACGCGAGCCGGCGCGGACGCCGTTTATTTCGTTCATTCATATCATTGCGTGCCGTCCGATCCGTCACAGATTTTGGCAACCGCAGATTATGGGGGCGCCCAACTGACGGCTGCCATTCGCCGCGATAACATCGTCGGTGTCCAATTCCACCCCGAGCGCAGTGCCGTGGTTGGCCAGAAAATCCTTCGGATGTTCCTCGAGCAGTGATGAGCGGGACGCTTGTCCAGTTGAGGGTATTTGTTGAATATAGCCTCAACATCGGGGGTGTCAGTGATATCGATCTCGTCCTATGAATAACTCGATAAGCACCTCGGCGGCAGGGGCGCCCAAACCGCATGACAAAGCGCTGATTCTCGTTGAGTCATCCTTCCAACTGTTGTGCGCTTATGAAACCATTTCGCGCTACAGTCTGGATTATGTTCTTGCATTGCGCATGACCGGCGTAGGGCGAAATGACGAACAATTGAAAAGGACTGCCGCCGCCCTTGGCGTACGTTACGTCGAAGTTGTCGCCCGCGTCCAAAAAATCGGCTTCGACATGCTCTCTGCGTGGCCGATTCTTTTGCCGCTGTTGACGCGACGCTACAAGCATCTGTTTTTGGGCAGTTATTTTTCTCGTTTTATTAGGATCTTGCGCCGAGGCGTACGCGCTGAGCGTATATGGATCATAGACGATGGCTTGGCTACCCTTCTGGCGCAAGCCGAGATGGTAAAGAGCGGCGTGACCTACGATCTGGTGACCTGCCTGGAGTTACCAGAGCTGCCGAACCAAACCATCCTACACCACAAGTTGGAATCGATACTCGCACTAAATTCGGTCAATTACACCGATCGATCGCTTTTCATAGGCCAGCCCTTTGTCGAAATGAGCATGATGCGCAAGGAAGATTATGACGACATTCTAGCAGCAAGTCGCGAAGCGTCAAAATCCCGTCTTACCTATGTTCCTCACCGTGCAGAGAATGCCGAGCGTGTTGCAGTGCTTCAACGTTCCTTCGATGTCGATATTCAGTATCCGATAACATGCATTGAACTTGACCTCGTACGGGAAGGAAAGATTCCGCGTCAAGTGTTCAGCGTTATGTCTACGGCCGCCTTTACGATTGCTCGCATGTTTCCCGAGACAACGGTCACCATATTCCCCTCACTTTTGGAAGGGGTCGATCCGCAGCAGCGCGAAACAGTCGATTATGCGCGCACTATCCGCAATATGAAGATCAGTGAGACGGACGCAGCTACGCGCCACGATCTCGTTCGATAGCAGCGAAGACGTGAATGAAGTTATCTCAGACGCATCAATGGGCACTTGCCGGCCTAGTCGCGCGCATCGCACCTGTGTCAGTGGTCCCCCTGCTGATCAGACTCTACGACCATGCCGAGGTTGACTGGTTCGTACTTGTTCAGACCAATGCGGCACTAGTGGCCGTCGTCTTGGCATTTTCACAGGCTAACTTCATCCAACAGAACTATTCCGAAGAAAACAGAAGCGAGCTCGTCCTTTTTACGTCGATCGTTCCGGTCGGCATATTCCTGGCGATGGCCTTGGCGATCTTTGCATTCGCTCAGGATGTCAGGACTTACTTCTATTCGCTACTGCTCGGATTGTTCATGTCGTACGTCTCGCAGTCTCAAGCCATCCTGCGATGCGGAGGTCTGTATGCGCTTTCGATCATTGCGGATCTTCTGCGTGTTTCAATGTTTGGCATTTTTGCAGCGGTGCTGTTCCTTCATGGATCCTTGCCAATAGAAGCTACAGTCTGGGTGATGGCGGTATATTACCTTCTGCCTTATCTGGTTTTCAGTGCCAAGGAGGTGCGGGCGACAAGCTTCGGCGACATACCTCGGATTTGGCGGACCTCTATTCCTTATCTCGTGGCGGTTGCCTTTTCCGTTCTGTTGTCGGCTGCCACACTCGCTCTGCTGCGCTATGCACTGCTCACTCACGGCCAACCTGGAGACTTGGCCGCGTATGCTGCCATCTACAGCGTTTCATCCCTCTCGGCGGTGGTCGTTGATTTCGTTTATATCCGATTGGGTCAGAATATCGTTGTCGGGGCACGCGAACACAACCAGTCGGCCCTAACGGCTGCCGCACGTAAGATCGCGCGGCCAGTCATCGCAATCTCAATCGCGTCACTACTCATTTCCACCGCATACGCAACGATCCAACTGCCTCGACCAGACGGGAGTTCCGTACTGGCTGCAGTTATCATCGTGACGAGTTTCGCGCTTCGATCTATTTATATATTCTTTCAAAACATTCTGGTAGGTCTAAAAAATGCGCGGTTCGACTTCCTTGCGTCGGGCCTTGCTCTTGCGGTAGCTGCGCTGATCAGCCCTTATCTTATCGCATGGTGGCCGCTGGTCGGTGTTGCGGTTTCGCTTATGTTGATTTCATTCACCTACGTAATTACGCTGGCGAGTATCGTCAGCCAGTTGAGGAAGAAATTTTGAGGCATCTGGTAAAGTCGGTCCTATCCGCTGTTCATACGTGGCGACTGAAACGTATTGCTCGGTCTATCGGATGGCATTGTCGCGCCAATGGCCCGGTTCGTGCCACAAACCTGCATATCGGTGATGATTGTCATTTCAACGGCATGAAAGTGTATGGTGGAGGCAAAGTCACGATCGGCTCCCATTTCCATTCGGGAAAAGGCTTGGTGATACTTACCGAATTTCATGATTATGAAAGTACAAAGCTACCCTACGACGAAAAAATCAAGCTCAAGGACGTTGAAATCGGCTCCAATGTCTGGATTGGTCTGGATGTCTGCGTCCTCGGTGGTGTAAAAATCGGGGACGGCGCTATTATACAGGCACGAAGCGTGGTCGCGAAGAATATTCCACCTTTGGGGATTGCAGGCGGCCATCCAGCACAAGTTTTTAAGTTCCGTGACAAAGACCACTACAGGAGAATTTCAGGAACTCTTCCAACGGATTGCATTTGATTGCTTCGCCATGAGCAACCGGCTGAAAGCTTGCGGATTGGGCCGGAACACAGCCGGAACAAAGAGCTGCGGTACGGTTAATTATAATATGTATGGAGCTGAAGTCGTGATGGATTGATGTGAACTCGCGTGGGGTAGCCATGGCCAACCGAGTTCCCCTTTCGTTTCATTTGCTCTGCCCCAAGCGCTGTCGCCTATAGTTTCCTTGCGAGCGATGGCACCAGTCGAGGTTAGCCAAGAACCATTGGACGGTTTTTCTGAGGCCCGTATCGAAGGTCTCGGCGGGTTGCCAGTTAAGCTCATGCCTGATTTTACTTGCGTCGATCGCATACCGGCGATCGTGTCCTGGGCGATCCGAAGTGAATGTGATGAGTTCACGATAACTTTGCAAACCTGCTCCAGCAGGCGGAGGCGCGAGTTGCTGAAGCAGGTCGCATATCGCGCGGACGACTTCGATATTCTGCTTCTCGTTGTTGCCGCCGATATTGTAGGTCTCTCCAACTTTGCCTCTGGTTAGTACGGTATGCAGCGCACAAGCATGGTCTTCCACATATAGCCAGTCGCGAATTTGGTCTCCGCTGCCATAGACGGGGAGCGGCATACCTTCCAAAGCGTTCAGGATTACCAGCGGTATCAGCTTCTCTGGAAAGTGATAGGGGCCGTAATTGTTGGAGCAGTTCGTCACCAGAACAGGGAGTCCGTAAGTGCGCGACCAGGCACGAACTAAATGGTCTGCACTGGCTTTGCTGGCGGAGTATGGGCTGTTGGGAGTGTAGGCGGTCGTTTCCGTGAAGCGATGGTGCTCCGCACTGCTGCCATCGGCCGGGTGCGGTAGGTCGCCATAAACTTCATCGGTGGAAACGTGATGAAATCGAAAGTTTTTTTTGCGCTCATCCGAGAGTTCTTGCCAATAGCCGCGGGCAACCTCAAGCAGAGTGTAGGTTCCGATCACATTGGTTTCTATGAATGCCGCTGGCGCGTCTATGGAGCGGTCTACATGGCTTTCCGCCGCCAAATGCATGATCGCATCGGGCTGATGTGCGGTGAAGATCCGCTCCAATTGCGAGCGATTGCAGATGTCTATCTGCTCGAACGCGTAGCGATCCGACGGAGAGACTTCGGCGAGATTTTCGAGGTTACCCGCATAAGTCAACTTGTCCACATTAACAATTTGGTCGTTGGTATGACTGTTGATATAGCGTACGACCGCCGAGCCAATGAAGCCGGCGCCTCCAGTAACGAGGAGCTTCATTGCTTCATCCTCTCAATGCTTCACCTAGAATGGAGGCGACGCGTTCTTGCTGCTCGATTGTTAAGCCCGCCCACAATGGCAGACGCAACAATCGTTCCGAATGCGATACTGTGACGTTCAGCTCTCCCGACATCCGCGCAAATCTCTTTCCCGCGGGTGAGGAATGAAGGGGGACATAGTGGAAGACCGAAGAGATACCGTTGCTTTTCAGTAGACTTAAGACCTTTTCGCGGTCCATATCTTCCGGCAGCAATACGTAATACATGTGGGCATTGTGCTGGCAATCCTCGGGAACGATGGGACGACGGAGTACCCCCGCGGTTTCGAGTGGTTCAAGTATCGTATGGTAATTTTCCCAGATCGCCAGACGGTCGTCAGTGATGCGCTCTGATTCCTCGAGCTGCGCCCACAGGAAGGCCGCGATCAATTCGCTCGGCAAGAATGAGGAGCCCAACTCTTGCCAAGTGTATTTATCAATTTCGCCTCTAAAGAAGCGGCTTCGGTCGGTACCTTTCTCGCGGATGATCTCGGCTCTCAAGGCAAGAGCGCGATCATTGACCAGTAGCGCCCCACCTTCGCCTGAAATGATGTTCTTCGTCTCGTGAAAGCTATATGCCGCAAGGTCGCCGATGCTGCCAAGCGGACGCCCTTTATAAGATGCCATCACGCCCTGCGCCGCGTCCTCAACAACCTTCAGACCGTGTTTCTTCGCAATGCTCAGAATTGTGTCCATTTCGCACGCAACGCCCGCATAATGCACAGGAACTATGGCACGCGTACGTGGGGTTATTGCTGACTCTATGAGACGTTCGTCAAGATTAAGAGTATCTTCCCGTATGTCGACAAAAACGGGAACACCGCCACGTAGGACAAATGCATTTGCCGTCGACACGAAGGTGTATGATGGCATTATTATCTCGTCGCCCGGTTCGATGTCCAGGAGAAGGGCCGCCATCTCCAATGCGGCGGTGCAGGAGTGTGTCAGTAGAGCCTTGTCGCAGCCAGCAGTCTTTTCAAGCCATTCGTGACACTTTTTTGTAAATGGACCATCACCAGCAATCTTGCTCCCTGATTTTGCTTCGGCGATGTAAAAAATTTCCTTTCCGGTGATGAATGGTCGGTTGAATTCTATTCCGTTTCTCACTCTTGTCCCTCGTTAAGTCTGTGCCATTCATCGGATACGTTGCTCAGGTATTCGCTGTATTCGCACTGGGGCATGCGGGTGATCAGCTCCTCGAACTGCTGGATGGTGAGAAATCCTCTCGTAAGCGCAGCTTCTTCGGGGCAGCCGATTTTCACGCCTTGACGTCGCTCGATAGCTTCGATGTAGGAGGACGCTTCATGCAGAGCCGTACTGGTACCTGCGTCAAGCCAAGCAAAGCCACGGCTCAACCTCCGGACCTGTAATTTGCCGCGCCGAAGATATTCCAGATTGACCTCAGTAATCTCAAGTTCACCACGTGCAGATGGCTTAATCGACCTCGCGATTTCGACCACGCTGTTGTCATAGATGTACACGCCAGGGACAGCATAACTGCTTCTAGCTCTTGTCGGCTTCTCTTCAATCGAAATCGCCTTGCCGCCCTTATCGAATTCCACAACGCCATAGCGCTCTGGATCTTTGACGTGATACGCGAAGATTGTTGCCCCACCGGTGAAGCCGGATACAGCCCTGGGAAAATCATCACCGCCGGAAAAAATGTTGTCGCCGAGCATCAAAATGACGTCGTCGGAGCCTACGAAATCCGTAGCGATCAAAAATGCCTGCGCAATGCCCTCCGGTCTCGGTTGTTGACGATACTGGATCGCCACGCCCCACTGACTTCCATCTCCTAGCAACTGTCGATACCGGGGCAAATCCGCCGGCGTCGAGATAATACAAAGTTCGCGAACCCCTGATGCGATGAGCACGGTCAAAGGATAATAGATCATCGGCTTGTCGAAGACGGCCTGTAGCTGCTTGCTGGAAATTTGTGTCAGAGGGTAAAGCCGCGACCCCGTGCCGCCGGCAAGAACAATCGCTTTCATTCGCAGTCCGTTGTTTCGTTGTTGAAATCTATAGAGCTGGCTGGGGTTTCTCAACGGTTTCGGGCGGCTTGCTAAGTGGTTCTCCGCCTAGAGTATCCCGACAGCATCAGCGGTGCCAGCACGCTGAAGTAGGTCTAGTCCGGAGGATATGGGTATCCGCCGATGGCTGCGCAGGCCTTGGACACATTCCGTAGGCATGCAGATATACCTCCTCGTATCCAAGTGACAAGAACCTTCGGCGAAGACATTGTCCCGTCACACACACCTACGGTGCATCGACTTAGATCGCCTCGATGCCCATCTTCATCATCGGTGTGGCGACGTGCAAATGCCCACACTATAACCCTTTTTGAAGGGGTTCTTGCAACTACAACTTTCGGCAAACGGGCAGCAGTTCAGCAGTCGAGATATAGTTCAACGATTCGCTACCACCAGCGTCTATTCAGATGGTAGCAAGTACCACCTTTGCATTGAAAGCAAGACTATGATCCCGGCGCAGTCGCTTCGTCACGTACTTCTTATTCGCGGCGCATAAGCCAAAGTTAGGCAGAGATCCCACTTATTCTCGCTGCTAAGAATTCCCGTTTCAGCTCTCTGCTAGATTCTTTTGCGGGCTGCGACTATGCAACTCGTGCCATATGACACAGAGCGACCGCTGCGTATAAGCCGCTGTTCTTTCACAAACGATCGACTCAGCCAATGTCCGATTGGGCCTTTTGGAAGACTGTGCTCGGCCGCAGTTTGCTCCATATTAACATGGGGCCGTCTTCCAAATTTGGTCGGCAAGGTTCTGAGGATAAACAAAGGCAACACAAGACTTGCGAAAAAATATGTTTCGAACTCGACTCTAAATCCTGCATGATGGAGCTTTTTCCTCAAACCCGAGACAGAATATCGTCGAAAATGGCCCCCATCGATGTCTTCCTGTGACCAAAGAAATTGATATGCGGGAACAGCTACATACAACATGCCACTCGGGATCAAGGTTTGATTTAGGCGAAACAGTGCGGCATCGTCATCTTCGATGTGCTCCAGTACGTCAAACAACCCAATAGCCGATGTGCGCTCTCTCGGTGGCACGATGTCCTGGAAGGCGGCGCGGACCACAGGGACGTCGCGTAAACTGCAGGTGATTGTACCTAGATAGCCGGGCTCGATCACCATCGCGTCGTAGCCACGCGCAATAAGCCCGCGCGCCACGAAGCCGTTCCCGCCTCCGACGTCAAGTATCGGGCCCATTGGCGGAAATAAGTCGACTACGTCGGCTATAATGTTGTTCCGGTGGGCAAACCAGTAAGATTTTTCTTCAACCCTTGCCAACTCGCTTTGAGTATCGGTAGGGAAAGACACTTCGCTGAACGTACCGCTCGCCCATACACCATCAGGTCCCTTATAGAGTCCTTCCGCGTCTTTGCACCAATTCTCCAGCCACTCGGGGTTTTTCACACGCTATCTCCTGGGTTATCGCGGAATACAAAAAGGCGTAAAGAGATGTAGATTGCGCCCGCAGCAGTGATTGTTGTGACGATTACCGTCAACCAAGCCGGTAAACCGGCGGATTCCTGAGCCCAGGTAAATAAGACAGCGTAAATATACGAAAGCACGTAAATCGCAGTATACCTCCACCATTGACCCTTTGCGCTAGTCCCCGAAAAGCTCCAGCTACGATGGACAAAAAACGTGACAGCCACGGCGATTGGATTGAGTATTAGCACAGCTTGCCAGGCCGCTAACCCCGCCCAAATGAGCACCAGCGTGAGCGCGTAGCATGTAGCATTCTGGGCTAGTCCCACGATTCCGAAGCGAAATGCTTTCATTTTCTAGGTTGCCATGAAGGTTCATATGACTGCTGAGCGATTCTGAGAGAATGGTAAGGTTCCACATAAACGAACGCTGTGCTTTTGCTATCGTCGGCTTTGAGTGCAGCTTCGTTGAGCCACAAAATTTTCGGGAACTTCTCGTCAAAGGACATCACTTCATCGTCCAAAACAGGTTCCTGCGGCGTCGTTGATATGGCATCCGTTCATACTGCTTCACATGCATGATGACTTCGCCGCTCATCAATGGGACGTGGGCAGGTTCACACTCATCGGAAGCATGACAACCCACGGGCTCTTCTGCTCGGGCAATCCCCGAGGCTGTGGTATTCAACCCAGCATCACGTAGTTCAATCTTCCAGTAGATTAATGCTAATAAATACTTTCTTTCCGCTGTCTTTGTCAAAAAAATAGCCGTTCTTTGTCTCGGGAAAGAAAGTTAATCCGCGCAACAGATTTAACAGTTCTGCACCACGATAACTTGCCTCAGGATCAATGACGCAAACCTCTTCAAACCTGCGCCTCGAATAATAGAGATCTTTCTTCTTAACACTTGTATGTTCGCGTTTAGCAGGCTTCGCCTCTTCAAGCTTCATCAGGCGATCGAGAAAAGTATCGAAGTGATCGCACGCAATATCATCCAATCTTAATTGCAATGTGCGAGCTGTATCGCTCGGCAAGATAGGAGCCTCGAATTGCAAAAATACATCCCCACCATCAATTTCTTCGTTTACAAAATGAAAAGTAATTCCGGTTAATTTATTGCCCTCAATAATGCTCCAATTAACAGGGTATACTCCGCGAAATTGTGGAAGAAGGCTGTAGTGAAGATTCAGTGCACCTACTTTTGGTAGGTTTATCAATTCACTCGGTAATAAATACTTCCAACTTAAAAGCAAAATAAAATCCGGCTCTGCGGTAAGAAGGCTTGATCTGAAATCTTGTTCGTATATGTAAAGCGGTATTTTATGTTTATTGCAGATTGCGTCAACGTTCGGCCACCAAGAATTCGGACCTCTCTGCGTTGTTACAACAGCAGGAATTTTAAACGTGTAATTATTTGAGCACGAGATCATCTTCTGAAGAAGTCTGTAGCCGACTTCATGATCGACGAAAGGCAATATGCTTCGAACCATTTATACTTTCCTAACCAATATAGTGAATTCATAAAGACCGTAGTCATGAAGCAATGCAACTTGGCGCGAGTATCGTCGTTTGCAGATGTCGAAAAGGTGAAGCGGATCGGCGTAGTACAGGTCTTGCCGCATGTGGTGCGTGTCGGAATAGGATGTCAGACAGTTAAACGAAAAGCCTCGCGCGCTATGTTCGTTCATCATGTCAAGGGTTTCGATGAGATATGCGCCCCACTCTTGGTCCGTGCGCGAAAAGCGGACATTGAATATGCCGGAAGCGACGCAATAGTCGAAGACTTTATCCGGAGATTTGTCGAGTTTGAATGTCACATCTTCAGCCCCGGCAAATCGGTTGTTTGCTTCTTCAATCATCGGCGCTGCGATGTCGATTCCGGTGTACCGGACAGTGTGACCCAACTGCCTTACGTGGTCGAGAAGCGCTCCGTAGCCGCAGCCTATATCCGCAATTGAATACGGTTGCAGAAAGTCGACAACTTTCAATAGCTGATCGAACCGCATGATCTGGCCGGCCTGACTGTTCCAGTCTACACCCGCCGGCGACTGGCCGTGTTCCTCGATGCGGCGGGCATAGTAGCTCGCTACATCGGTCAGGATGGCGTTATTTATTCCGACCATAGATATGTCTCACGATTGTATAAGGGCGCTGTTTGGTTTCGGAAAAAATCTTTGCGAGATAAATACCGACGACACCGATGAATGAGATTACCAATCCGCCGAGCAACCATATTGAAGCCATCACGGAAGTCCAGCCGCCGACAGGGACTGCCCAGAATAGCCTTTGCAAAACAATGTATGCAATATAGGTCGCTGAAAATATAGATATGGATGATCCGACGTAAAATATACTGATCAGGGGGGCATTGCTGAAGGATGTTACTGAATTTACAAGTATCGACATCTTTTTGCGAAAGGTGTATGTTGTTTCGCTCGTGCTGTGCTTTTTCACCTTGTGCGCCGATTGCTTGAAACCTGTGATGTGCCAGAGGCCGGCCATGAAAACTTCCCGCTCCTGATGCTGCAAAAGAGCATCGACGTAGCGCCGAGTCATTACACGTGCCGTGACAGCGTTCTTGGGTGGAGCGAAGCCGGTAAGCAGCTTCAACAGGATGTAAAACCACTGTCCGCTCCAGCGTTCGAACCAATTGCCTTTTCTCCGCTCTTGAATTCCGTAGACCACATCGGCATTATCCTCTTTCATTTGCTTATAAAAACTGGATAGCCACTCCGGCTCTTCTTCAAGGTCGCTGTCGATGAGAAAGACACACCCGCCATTGGCGTGTGCGAGACCGGTCATCATCGCCTTGTGGTGACCAAAATTGCGCGAGAGATCGACAACAACGACACGATCATCGCCATTGGCAATCTTGACCGCGATGTCCAGGCTGTCATCCGGAGAGCCGTCATTGACCAAGACGATCTCGTAGTCGCCGCCTGCCATATGTTGCGCAGCGATTGTGGCGCGCTCGTGGAATTCGGCGATGTACGGAGCTGACCGATAGAGCGTTGCTACGATTGAAAGCTTCATGTTGCGAATCTCATGTAACGTCGAGAGTCTCGTCCGCAATTGAAAAGCAGGTCCAGTATTGTAACGCCGTGCATAAAATCGCCCCAAAGCTGCGGGTATTCTTGATAGCCGGCATAGTCAAACCACTTGACACCCAACCCAAGCTCCTTGAATTCGTCTTCATTTATGTAGTTTTTTGCTGCGGGTCCAGAGACATACTCAGTACCACCTGCTTGCAGGCACAGCGAGGCGAGTCGCCGCGTTTTACCCTCGACCAACTCATAGTCCCAGGAATTGGAAACCACGGTTTTGATCTCAAAATAACTGCATACGACTTCAATCATCTGTCGATTGAGCTGCGACAGGTGACTTGGCGGGTCGCGAAGATAGACTGGCTCCAGCCACTCGGCGATTTCATCGAAGTGAGGCGCGCGACGATAGTTCTGCACAAGCGATTTCCAATGGGCGGCGGCCCATTCGGAGCCTTCAATTTCTGTCTCGCGGATTTTTTGGTGGTATTTACCTTTAACTCGCACGGGTACCGTGAGCCATTGCACGCCCTGAGGAGTCTTGATTTGGTTCCGGTTTCGCCAGTCGCGTTTTGTGTATTGCATATCGTCGTAAAGTATAAACTCATCCACTGATGCGATCATGTCAAAATACCCCTTCCAAGGAATGTAGTTTGACTGGACGATAGCTACTCGTTTCATTTGGCGGCCTTCTCTCGCAGGGAATTGCATAATCTTATAGAGCCGGCAGGATTTTTCGGTCGATAAAGATTCTGAATTCGGCTTGTAGCATAGCCGCCCGCCCCTTGGGTGGGGTTTCAGGAGGCTGCCACCTGGTAGTTTTGTGGAAACGCCGCTCCCAGATCTGCCCACAGTTCTGTTGGAATGCTCTGCGGTCCTGAAGTCTCCACTAGGGGCCAAACCTCGGAGATTTTTCACACGATACGCGGCCCAATACTGCCTTCGTGTACTTCGAACTGCCGGGATAGCCGCCGCTCAGCCACGATGTTTTCGGCGTCGACGGCAAAGAGGAGCGTTGGAGATTGACCAGAAAGATCAATGACGGGGATGCCAGGTTCGAATCCGCCGCCATTTCCAGCTAGCGTCGCATCCGATATGTAGGAGGCGTACTCCTTTGAAACAGTTAGTTGAGATTGCTGAGGCTCGTTTGAGACGATTGCATCCTGACTCCTGATAGATTGAGACTGACGATACCGATGCTCTAAAGCTGTTTGAAGAAGCATTACGGTTAGAGCTTGGGAAGCCGAAACAAGCGGGAACGCACAAGCACTCACGAGCCACTGGCAGCACAGCACAAAGCCGGCGAGAAGCCAAAAAAGGCCACCTGAACTCCACTTTCCCGATAACTTCGGTTGGTTCAAAATGCATAGATATAAGGGATGATCAAGAACAGGCTCGCAACGCTCCATTGGCCGGCGGTTAGGCCCTTCAGGAGTTTTTGTTTGCCGAGCATAGCCCCAAAAGCGTCGCTGCGCAAAACAGTCATAATAGGTGGAGCGCGCGATTCCCATCAGCCGGCATCCTTCCGCGACGGAGATGCCGCGGGGCCGGTGATGACGGATGAAGTTCCGTTTTTCGGCCGCGGTGCGCTTTTCAGAGCCCCTTTGGAAACTCCAGTTCCAGAGCCTGCTTGCCAACCAGCCGTTCGAGGGCGGCGATCCGGGCCTCGTATTCCTAGATGAGATTGGCCGCCTGCGCATCGTCGTGGAATGCGCCTTGCTCGTACTTCTGACACCCAGATGCGGATAAAGTTGCGCGACACGTCGTGGCGTTTTGCCAGATCATGCAGCCTTTCGCCGGACAGGAATTCCTGCGCGATCTGACGTTTGAACTCGACGCTGTGACTTCGGTGTCTTGCCATGGGTCTTCTTTCCGAAAACCCATGGCCGGTCAATTCGTCATCCCGCTCCGTCCACCCCAAGGGGCGCACTCCAACTAATGGGGAAAATTCACGCGGCATTGACACACGCCGAAAGGATATTGCAGGCCTTCTCAGGCGTTCTGCAGATCGACGATTGTGCCGGACTACAATCGGTTGAACGCGCCAGATCGGATCGGCCCGGACATCCGGCTTGCCCATTGCTGGGCGCATGCACGGCGCAAGCTCGTCGAGATAGCGATTGCGATATCGCGGACCATTCGATAATCAATTTCCGATTTCACTTGGGCCACGCCTTGTCCGAGTTAATAAATAGAGCAATGAACTGCCAGTTACGCGGTACAGTAAGAGGCCTTCATAGTGCATAAGCGCCTAGTTTATATTCTTATTGGAACTACGTTTTCCGTGGCGTTTATCTGGACCAGACTATGGTTGATAGAGGGTGACCTTGCGCCCTTCGATTTGACTGCATACCAGAAAATTGATGCGTTCTATTACGCCAGCCTAGCCTTCGAATGGATCGAAGGGGCATACGAACCAGAGGCGTTGAAGGGCGGCTTAACGGCGCTTCCCGGTGGGATTTTCTACAACCTCTGCGTATATTTTAACCTCGCTTTGCTTGGGGACAATTACTACGGATTTCGGCTGAACGTCGTTATCATATCACTGACAGCATCACTTATCTTCTCCTGGCTTATGGGGAAGAGGTTCGGCCTAGCTGGGTTCTTGCTGTCCCTCACATTCTACCTCGTTTCATTCCCTTGGTTCATGGCCAGTCTTGAAGTCGAACCGACAATCTATCGGATTTTCCACGTCGCCGTTCTGATCCTAACCATAATATTAGTCAACGATCGACAGCCGCAAGAATGGTCAGCATCAGCGCTGTTTTTTACGTCTGTACTGGCTTTCTCGGGGTTCTATTTTGTTTACCCGACAAACATGTTTGCTATAGCGGCATTCATCGCTTTTCATATCTATCGGAGTATCCAACTGGGGAGTTGGAAGGAGTTCTTGCGGTTTCTTGAATGGCACACGACGGCATTGTCGGTGACAACCGTTGCTTGGATGGTAATAAATAAAATTGCATACGGCGGCTCGATGCTCGTCTTGGGAATGCTGTTTTCGGTTGGAGACAGGGTGGCCGGGGTTGGCGCGTCTACTCTTTCAAGCGCAATTCATTCCAATCTCAAAGCTATGGGCCTGTTCCCCTTGTTCACTTCTATGCCGGGCCTACGATGGGTATATTTTCTTTCGCTAATCGCCATGGCGGTGGTGACCGTAATCCCTTCCCTTAGAGCGCTCATCGGACACACTGCGAAGGATGATAGAAGAAGCCATGACGACATCACGACTGTCTTCAGCCTATTTGCATTGGCCCTGTTTTTCCAAACACTATTCGTGAACGACTACCCTACGAGAAAAATGGTAGCGGCTCTGCCGTTCGTTATTTTCGGCATCCTCTTGTTGGCCTCGATGATCAAGAATAGGCATGCCGTGGCGCTTTCAGCGGCGGTTGTTGGGGCAATGGTGGTAGCGACCAACGCACCCATAGTTTACCGCGAACTTTTTGCAACTTATTCCGAAAACATGAAGAGGGCAATGATTTCATTGCGCGTCATCGGAGATGCGGAAGTAATTGGCGGGTATGGCCAGGGATTTCGCCTCTATAACGACACTCATCCCTATCTCAACATCTACGTATATAAGAACAGTAAACGGAACCTGGAGATATACAACAAAGCAATGGAAGGGCGCCTCGATGGTGTTTCCCCCGAATATAGTGTTCAGATCATGGTCACGCCACAACTAATAGAGACTATGACCGAGCGGGGTTATGTCTACGAGAAGGAACTATGGGCCGGAACCGAACAGGGTGTTGGCACCGTCGGTCTGTTTAGATGGGTTGGGAAAAAGTGATTTATACGCCGCCTTGCTGACTTCGACTCTTTGACCTTCCCAAAGTGCGGTGAATCTGAATCTCTGATGCAAACCGGAGGTCTGCAATGCGATCAGGGATTTCACTACGGACGAATTTTGATGGAGACGGTCTGCGCCGGCTGGCGCGGCAGACGAAGGATGCCGGTCAGGCGCGCCGTCTTTTGGCACTCGCCTCGACCTACGATGGAGGCTCGCGTTCCGATGCCGCGCGCCTCGGCAACGTCACGCTCCAAATTGTCCGGGGCTGGGTCATGCGGTTCAACGAACACGGTCACCAAGGCCTGATCAATGGCAAGGCTCCCGGTCCACAGTCGCGGTTGAACGATCAGCAGCGTTCGGCCTTGGCGCAAGCAATCGAGCGTGGGCCGATGCTCTATCTCGACGGCGTTGTTCGTTGGCGTCTGTGCGATCTGGCACAATGGCTTTGGGAAGAGTTTCGCGTTTCGGTGAGCGAGCAAACGCTGAGCCGTGAAGTACGGGCCATGGGCTGTCGCAAGCTGGCTGTTCGGCCCAAACATCACGCACAAGACCCTCAAGCCATTGAAGATTTTAAAAAAGCTTCCCCGCCGCAGTGGCAGAGATTGCCGCTGGAGCGGCCCGAGGAAAACGCATAGAGATTTGGTTTCAGGATGAGGCCTGCGTATTCCGCTGAAGCCGGCCACTGACCCCGAAACGAAGCCGGCCACCTGTTCCGATTTCATTCCGGCCAGCATTCCGACTTGAAGCCGGCCAGTCGATGCTCCCTTGGGTCGTTATTTTGAATGGCTCTGGATTGCCGTGCGGTCAAGCGTCGGATGGTACCCGACGCTGTTTTCGTAAGCTCTCGCCGCTGAGTTCAATGCGGTAGGCATTGTGAACCAGGCGATCGAGGATGGCGTCGGCGAGGGTCGGATTGCCGATCATGTCGTACCAGTGATCGACGGGCACCTGGCTCGTGACGATGGTGGATCGCTTCTTATAGCGATCCTCGATGATCTCCAGGAGATCGCGGCGCTGCTCGTCGCTGAGCTTCTCCGGCCCCCAGTCGTCGAGGATGAGCAGGTCGGTTCTGGTGGGTGTCTTGAGGACCTTGGGATAGCGTCCGTCGCCGTGCGCGAGAGCACGGGTGGCGAACAGCCTGGGCAGGCGATGATAGGCGACGGAGAAGTCCTCGCGGCATGCCTTGTGTCCGGGTGCGCAGGCAAGCTAGCTCTTGCCGACGCCGGCTGGCCCGATCAGCAGGAGACTGTGATGTTGCCTGATCCAGTCGCATCCGGCGAGCTTCAGGAACAGATTGCGGTCAAGGCCGCGGGCGGCGCGGAAGTCGATGTTCTCGACCTGGGCGTCATGGCGGAGCCTTGCCGCGCGGGTTGTCGCCTCGAAGCGCTTCTGGCGGCGCGTCGTCGCCTCGCGCTCCAGAAGAAGAGCGAGCCATTCGCCATGCTCGAGGCTCCTCGCTTCCGGTTGGGCCTCGAGCTCGTGATAGGCGCTCGCCATGCCGGAGAGGCCGAGTTCGCGCGGCATGTCGATGGTGGGATTGGTCAGCATGGTCTTGGTCCTCAATGAAAGTAGCCAGGGCCGCGCAGGTTGGCGTGCTCCATGACGGCGACAGGTTCGGTGGAATGTCTGTTGGATTTGTGGGTGGCGATGAGAGTGGTAATGGTCTTGCAGGTCAGCCCACTGATCTCGACGGCACGCGCCGACACAGTCTCGGCGCGCTCGCGGGGAAGATCACGATAGAGACGCAGTATGCCGAGGCATGTTCTGAAGCCCTGTTCGGGATACGGTCGGCTGGCGAGAATGGCGGTGATCAGCCCCTCGGTCTCGGGGCCGATCGATGCAGCCCAGCGCCGGAAGCGATCCGGTGTCAACTCGGCGTATCGGCGATGCGAGCTCGGCATATGATCGGGGTCGGTGCCAAAACGCGGCCCCCATAGCGGCGCTGATGCACAGCGACACGCTTGCCACGGTGGAAAATCTCGATCATCCGGGCAGTGGCGCGGATATCAACCTGGCTCCTGATGAGACCGTGCGGTACCGAATAGAAGAAGCTGTTGAACTCGACGTGATAATCCGTCGAGACCCGCGCCAAGCGCCATTCGGCGAACTCGTAGTCCTCGGCGGGTAGGTTTGCGAGTGCTGGGCGTTCGACCGTCTCGAAGAGGTGCCGGCGGCTGACGCCGAGCCGGCGCATGACATGATCATTGAAGGTGTAGCTCGACGCGCCGAGCACTCCAACGAACAGTTCCGCCTCGCGAACCTCGCCGGTCTTGCGATCGACGATCGGCACCTTCTTGCCGGAATAATCCACGAAGTCCTTGTCGCCGGCGGCGTGTTCCTGGCGCATCGTCGGCGACAGGCGTTGCTCGAAGCCGCGAAACAGTTCGCAGAAGCGGCTATAGCCGTAACCGTCGGGATGGACGCTGCGATATTCCTCCCAGAGGATCAGTAGCGTGACGCCCGGCTTCTTCAGCTCGATCGAAAGCTCAGCCCAGTCAGGCTCCTTCCTTCGCCGCTGGCCCTGTTTGACCCCGGCGCGGGCGAAAAGACGATGTTCAAGCGCATCGTCGGTCAGCTCGCCGGGCAAGGGCCAAGTCAAGCCCACTTGCGCCGCACGCTTCAGATTGTCCTGCACCGTGCTGCGCGCAACGCCCAGCACCACCGCAATCTCGCGGCTGCTTGTTCCGCTTCCGGCAAGCCGGAGCATCTGTCGTAATTGTCTCATGGTCAGCCTTCTCTTCGCCGGCATCAAACTCTCCTCGTGTACCGGGAGGCTTGATGCCAAAGTTGCTGACCCAAGGGGTATCGTCAGAGCCGAAAACCGGCCGGCGATTGATTGGAATCGTGGCCGGCTTCACGTCGGAATCCGCATGAGGCCCGTGTCGGGCAGAAGAACAAGATTACCCGCCGATGGGCCGGGCGAGAAACACAGCCTTCAGCATCCCACGATCAGCGCACAAGGTCGGCCTGCATCTTTGGCGCAATCTGCCCAAAGCTCGACAAGGCGGCGGCGCTGGTCATGCCATGGTGCGACACCTACGCAATGACCCAGCATCTGGCCGAAATCGTCCATCACGTCGATCACGCCGCGCACGCTGTCCTCATCATGGATCAGGCAGGCTGGCACATGTCCAACAATCTCGTCCTGCCCGAAAACATCACCATTCTGCCACTCCCGCCGAAATCGCCGGAGTTGGACCCGGTCGAAAACCTCTGGCATTTCATACGCGACAACTGGTTATCAAACCGCGTGTTCAAATCATACGACGACATCGTCGATCATTGCTGCGATGCCTGGCGGAAGCTCGAAAGCCAGCCATGGCGCATCATGTCGGTCGGGCGCAGAAAATGGGCCAATGGGTTTTGATCAGTGAAGGGCCGTATAAACCCTTTCTGAAGAGGGTGAACAGGATCATCAGTCATCTCGGGCGACGGTCGTGTACGACAGTCCATGACGACAGTGGCTCCAATTTGATTCCCAGCTGAGAAAAACCGCTGGAAAGCCCAGATTTCGCCTGACAAAGGAGGAAATGGCTGGGGCGCCAGGATTCGAACCTGGGAATGGCGGTACCAAAAACCGCTGCCTTACCGCTTGGCTACGCCCCACCACTTGTATTCACTATGCGTGTCATCTCGGCGACACCTCACCAGTCGAGTGCGGCCTTAGCAAAGGTGAATTCTAAAAGCAATGCCGCTATAGCCCAGCTGTGGAAAACGGAAACCCGTTGCAAAATGATTGCTTTATTTAGATTGTTTGAAACGAACGCCAACTCCGCCGCCATTCCTCGGGATAAATTCGATACCGGCGTTCTCCAACGCTATTCGTATCGCGTTAACGTTTGCAGCTGTTAACGTCGTGGGACCTTCTTCGGCCTCCGCGCGGCTCACGGTTGCGACTCCTACGTGCGCTTCGCGTGCTAAATCTTTCGCACTCCAGCGAACCAACGCGCGAGCCGCCCGAATTTGCGCGCCAGTGATTTCGTTCTTATCATGTGATTTCGAATTGATCATTTAGGGATTATTTGATAGTGGTGATTTGCCTGAACTCATGTTTGGGCGGCAACACCCAGTGTTGGCGCACTGGGTGAAGCCTGACCACAACCAAGCTGTAAGGAGCTCGGATCATGGCTGATTCTGAGAATAGCAGAACTTTGCCTGCAATCATCCATAGAAACCTCCCCGTCGCCATCGCATCGTTGATGCTGTAGCCGCCCCCGAGCGCAAGCACTTTTCAGCGATCGGCCCGCCACGCTTTTGCCGCTGGCAGGACACCCCCCCTGCTCCTTGGATGGCGGGTCCGTGGCCCCTGCCCCGTCCGCGGCAGCACCCTTTCGTGCCTCAGGTAACCAAAAAATCTCAAGGAGGGAACACCATAATGGCATCCATGCATCGATTCCGCCCGGCAGCCTTTGCCGGAGCAGTCGCAATCGCCCTGTCCACAGGGTTTATCGCAAGCATCGCACAGGCCGAGAACCTTCGCGTCGGAACGCAGATGAAGCTGATGACGCTCGATCCGCACTACGCGGATCTCAACGAAAACAACTCGCTCTTGTCCCACATCTACGAGCGGCTGGTGAACCAGGACGAGCAGTTGAACCCGCAGCCGGGCCTTGCCGTGTCCTGGAAGCGGCTCTCCGAGACGCGCTGGGAATTCAAGCTGCGTGAAGGTGTGACGTTCCATGACGGCTCCCCGTTCACGGCAAAAGACGTCATCTACTCGATCGAGCGCATCCGCGACTTTCTCAAGCCTCCGAGCGGGGGCTTCCAGTCCTATACGCAGGCGATCAAGGCGGTGACGGCCCCGGACCCCATGACCGTGGTTATCGAGACCAGCGAAGACATTCCGACCCTGCCGCTGTCGCTGACCTCCATCTTCATCATGAAGGACAAGGCGGACGGCTTCGTCACGACGGAGGCGCTCAATGCCGGCATGCAGCCGATCGGAACCGGTCCCTACAGGTTCAAGAGCTGGCAATCGGGCGAGGTTCTGACC
>Ga0182738_1001079_pt1 | contig 35004 bp, 30 predicted proteins | sample eDN5th30CBELigMG_FD_128876 | JGI IMG/M metagenome (GOLD analysis project Ga0182738, IMG submission 128876) | Enriched Miracle-Growth compost microbial communities from Emeryville, California, USA - eDNA 5th pass 30_C BE-Lig MG (version 2)... ...
TCCGTGGCCTCTCCTGCGATCCTCCCGCGGCCATCTTGTCCATGCGGAGATTAAGCCCCATGATCTCCGCATGAAATGCGGAGATTGGCGCTATATCTGGCAGGCGCCCGACTGGCCGGTCTGGCGCTACGACCTGGCGCGGCTGGCCTGCCTGCTGGAGCGGGCGGGGCGGGCCCAGGGCCTGCTGCTCGGCCGCCTGGCCGACGTCGGCATGGACCTGCGCGACCAGGCCAGCCTGGCCGCGCTTACACAGGACGTGCTCAAGACCAGCGAAATCGAAGGCGAAAGGCTGGACGCCGCCTCGGTCCGCTCGTCCATCGCCAGGCGGCTGGGCGTGGATATCGGCGGGCTGGCGCCGGTCGACCGCCATGTCGAGGGCGTGGTCGAGATGGTGCTCGACGCCACCGGCCGCCATGGCGAGCCGGTCACCAGGAAGCGACTGTGGGCCTGGCAACGGGCCTTGTTCCCCACCGGCCACACCGGCATGTCGCCGCTGCGGGTGGGCGCCTGGCGCGACGATGCCCAGGGTCCCATGCAGGTCGTTTCCGGGCCCATCGGGAGGCAGAAAGTCCATTTCGAGGCGCCGCCGGCCGATCGCCTGGAAGCGGAAACCACGCGGCTGATCGACTGGATCAACGGCGATTTCGACGGCCCGGCCGTCGTCAAGGCCGGATTGGCGCATCTGTGGTTCGTGACGCTGCACCCGTTCGACGACGGCAACGGCCGGATCGCCCGCGCGATCGGCGACCTGCTGCTGGCGCGCGCCGATGGCGGGGCGCAGCGCTTCTATAGCCTGTCGTCGCAGATCCAGCGCGAGCGCAAGGACTATTACGAGGTCCTGGAGCGCACCCAGAAGGGAAGCCTGGACGTGACCGAGTGGCTGGCCTGGTTCCTGGCCGTCCTGTGCCGGGCCCTGGACAATGCGCAGCAGACGGTCGACGCGGTGGTCGCCCGGGCGCGCTTCTGGCAGCGCTGGGCCGACGTGCCCTTCAATGCCCGCCAGATCAAGCTGCTTGGCCGCCTGCTGGATGGCTTCGAAGGCAAGCTCACCAGCAGCAAGTGGGCAGCGATCGCGCGCTGCTCGCCTGACACGGCGCTGCGCGACATTGCCGAACTGGTCGAGTTCGGGGTGCTGCGGAAGTCGGCCGCGGGCGGACGCAGCACGTCGTACGAACTAGCCGGCTGATTTTTCCGCCACCGCCACGTCGAACCATCCGCGCAGCGCGTTGGACAGCCGCAGCCCCTGCGCGTCTCGCAGGTCTCGTACGGTCAGCACGGCTTCGGCGGCCTGGCCTTCGTCCAGCAGTTGCGCGCGCTGCACGCCGGGCAGCAGGCCGCAGGCGGCAGGCGGAGTCAGCCAGCGGCCGTCGCGCAGCAGGTAGACGTTGCTGCGGCTGCCTTCGCACAGCTCGCCGCGCTCGTTGAAGAACAGCAGGTCGAAGTGGTCGGGGTGCGCGGCCAGCCAATCGGTGGCTTCGGCGTACCAGGGGCGGTGGGTGGTCTTGTGGCGCAGCAGGGGCGCCTGCGAATCCAGCGCCTGGGGCGCGACGGCTACCTTGGGCAGGGGCGGCAGGGCGGGCAGCCCGGCGGTCTGCATGGTCCAGCTTCCGTCGCGGTCCAGCAGCAGGCGCAGGCGGTGCGCCCGGCCGGCGGGCAGGGCGGCGGCGGTGTCCTGCAGGGCGGTCAGCAGCGCGGCCTCGGGCCAGGCGTAGCCCAGCGCGGCGCAGGAGCCGGACAGGCGCAGCAGGTGGCGCGACAGCAGGGGGATGGCGCCGTCGGCATCGATGCGGATTGTCTCGATCAATTGCGGGGGCATGGATATCCTTGCGGGCGCACGCGGTCAGGCGACGCCTGCCACGCGGCGGGACAGGGCATTAGGCCAGGATACGCGATTTCCACCCGCATTCCAGCCACTCCTGCTCCGGGTCGGAATCGGCCACGATGCCGCCGCCCACGCCGTAGGTGCCGCGCCCGTTGGCGTCCACCACCAGGGTGCGGATCGCCACGTTGAGCGAGAAATCCCCGTCGGGCGCCAGCCAGCCCACGCTGCCGCAGTAGAGCCCGCGCGGCTCGGGCTCCATCTGGCGGATGCGGCGCATGGCGGCGATCTTGGGGGCGCCGGTCACCGAGCCGCAGGGGAAGAGCGCGGCCAGCACCTCGGCCAGCGTGGCGTCGGGCGCGTCGGCGCTGACGGTGGAGGTCAGCGTCCAGATGCTGGGATAGCGCTCCAGCTCGAACAGCGATTCGACCCGCACCGAGCCCGGCCGCGCCAGGCGGCCCAGGTCGTTGCGCAGCAGGTCGACGATCATCAGGTTCTCGGCGCGGTTCTTGGCGCTGGCCTGCAGCTCTTGGCCCAGCGCCATGTCGCGCGCCGGGTCGGGGTGGCGCGGGGCGGTGCCCTTCATGGGGCGGGTGGTCAGCACCGGGCCGCGCCGGCGCAGGAACAGTTCCGGCGAGAAGGACAGCACGGTACGGCCGGCGTCCTCGATGTAGGCGGCGTGCGCGCTGGGGTGCGCGTTGGCGATGCGGCGGTACAGGTCGGCCAAGGGACCGTGCACGGCGGCTTCCTGGCGCAGGGTGTAGTTGACCTGGTAGACCTCGCCGTCGGCGATCAGCCCGCGGATGTCCTGCACCGCGCGCAGGTAGTCGGCGCGGGCGGTGCGCGGCGACACACCGGTTACGGCCGGGGCCTGCGCATCGTTGCCGGCCGGTTCCGGCCAGGGCGCTTCGTGGCCGGCGCGGTCGAACAGCAGCGCCGTCAGCAGCGGGCGGCGGGCGGCCGCGGCCTGCGCCAGGGCAGGACGGGAGCCGGTAGATTGCACGGTGGCTGCGGAGGCAGGCAAGGGCAGGCTGGCAGTAGGCGACGCTGTTGCCGCGGCCGGCGGCTGCGCCACGGCCGGCTCCAGCCATTCGCCCAGCTCGTAATCGAGCAGCAGCGCCGCCCAGCGCCCGGCGCGGCGCGCGTCCTCGATGGCGGCGAAGGCGGCCGGCAGCTCGGCGGCGCTGCGCGCTTCCACGCGGCCGCAGGGCTCGTGCAGCGCCAGCGCCCGGCCGGCCAGGCGGTCCTCGAAGCGGCACAGCGTCATGGCGATTCCCGCACTACTGCCGCGCCGCCATGAACTCGTGCAGCACCGCGCCGGTGTGCGACTGCCCGCGCGCGGCCATGGCGTCCTCGGGCGTGCCCTGCACCACCAGCCGGCCGCCGCCCGCGCCGCCTTCCGGGCCCAGGTCCAGCAGCCAGTCGGCCTCGGCGATCACGTCCAGGTTGTGCTCGATCACCACCACCGTGTTGCCGGCGTCGACCAGGCGGTGCAGCACGTGGATGAGCTTTTCCACGTCGGCCATGGACAGGCCCACGGTGGGCTCGTCCAGCACGTACAGCGTGTGCGGGATGCGCGAGGCGCGCCCGGTCTTGATCACGCCGTCCGTCAGCCTGGCCTTGGCCAGCTCGGTGATCAGCTTGATGCGCTGCGCCTCGCCGCCGGACAGCGTGGGCGAAGGCTGGCCCAGCGTCAGGTAGCCCAGGCCCACGTCGCGCATCAACTGCAGCGGCCGGTGGATGCGCGGATGGGCGGCGAAGTAGTCGATGGCGTCGTCCACTTCCATGTTGAGCAGTTCGCCCGCGTTCTTGCCGCGCAGCTGCACGGCCAGGGTGTCGTGGTTGAAGCGCGCGCCGTTGCAGGCGTCGCAGGGCACCTTGACGTCGGGCAGGAAGCTCATCTCTATGGTACGCATGCCCTGGCCTTCGCACACCGGGCAGCGGCCGTCGCCGGTGTTGAAGGAGAAGCGCGCCGCCGTCCAGCCGCGCATGCGCGCCTCGCGCGTGTCGGCGAACTGCTTGCGCACGTCGTCCCAGAAGCCCACGTAGGTGGCCGGGCAGGAGCGCGGCGTCTTGCCGATGGGCGTCTGGTCCACTTCCAGCACGCGGTCTATGGCCTGCCAGCCGTCGATGCGCTCGCAGCCCGTCCAGGCCGGCGCCTTGCCGGCCGAGACGGCGCGCAGCAGGTTGTCCAGCAGCACCTCGCGCGCCAGCGTGGACTTGCCCGAGCCGGACACGCCGGTGACCACCGTGAGCCGGCCCACCGGCAGGGCGGCGTCGACCTGGCGCAGGTTGTGCAGGCGGGCGCCGCGCACTTCCAGCATGGGCGCGTCCGGCGCCACCGCGCGGCGCGGCTGCAGCGGGTGCGCCAGCGGCCTGGCCAGATAGCGTCCGGTCATCGAGGCGGGCTCGGCGATCAGGTCGGCGGCCGTGCCCTGGGCCACCACCCGGCCGCCGCGCACGCCCGCGCCCGGGCCGATGTCGATGATGTGGGCGGCGCGGCGGATGGTGTCGTCGTCGTGCTCGACCACCACCAGGGTGTTGCCGTTGCCTTCCAGGCGCGCCAGCGCGTCCAGCAGGATGCGGTTGTCGCGCGGGTGCAGGCCGATGGTGGGCTCGTCCAGCACGTAGCACACGCCCTGCAGGTTGGAGCCCAGCTGCGCCGCCAGCCGGATGCGCTGCGCCTCGCCGCCCGACAGCGTCGGCGCGGCGCGGTCCAGCGCCAGGTAGGACAGGCCCACCTCCTGCATGAAGTCCAGGCGGCTGCGGATCTCGGCCAGGATGTCGCGCACGATCTCGCCTTCGCGGCCGCGCGCCACCAGCCCGGTGAAGAAGGTGTGCGCGTCCGACACCGGCAGCGAGGCCAGCTCGGCGATGGATCGGTCGCGCCAGCGCACCGCCCGCGCCACGCGGTTCAGGCGCTGGCCGTGGCAGGCGGTGCAGGTCTTGGCCTCGCCCTCGTACCAGGCGTTCCAGGCGCTTTCCTCGCCGGTCTGCTCCGCGTCGAATCCCTGCAATTGCAGGCCGGTGCCGTAGCAGGACGGGCACCAGCCGTGCTTGGAGTTGTACGAGAACAGGCGCGGGTCGGGCTCGGGGAAGCTGGTGCCGCAGGACGGGCAGGCGCGCTTGACCGAGAAATGCTGCTGCTGCAGCTCGCTGTCCAGGGCCTCGTGCAGGCGGTTCACCGGCCAGACCGCGCTCATGGTGCCCTGGCCGTGCTCCAGCGCGCGGCGCACCGCTTCGCGCAGCGCCGCCTCGTTGGCCGGGTCGACCACCAGGTCGGCCACCGGCAGCTCGATGGTGTGCTCCTTGTAGCGGTCCAGGCGCGGCCAGGGGCTGACCGGGATGAAGGCGCCGTCCACGCGCAGGTGGCTGTGGCCCTTGGAGCCCGCCCACTTGGCCAGGTCGGTGTAGTAGCCCTTGCGCGCGGTGACCAGCGGCGCCAGCAGGCCGACGTGCTCGCCCTTGTGCTCGCGCAGCAGGCGGGCGACGATCTGGTCGGCCGTCTGCGGCTCCACCGGCACGTTGCAGTCGGGACAGTACTGTGTGCCCAGCTTGACGTAGAGCAGGCGCAGGAAGTGGTGGATCTCGGTCATCGTCGCCACCGTGGACTTGCGCCCGCCGCGGCTGGTGCGCTGCTCGATGGCCACCGTGGGCGGGATGCCGAAGATGGCGTCCACGTCCGGCTTGCCGGCCGGCTGGACGATGGCGCGCGCGTAGGCGTTGAGCGATTCCAGGTAGCGCCGCTGCCCCTCGTTGAACAGGATGTCGAAGGCCAGCGTGGACTTGCCCGAGCCCGACACGCCGGTGATCACGGTGAACTTGTCGCGCGGGATCTCGACGTTGACGTTCTTCAGGTTGTGCTCGCGCGCGTTGCGGATCTCGATGGACTGGGCGGCGCGGCGGCGGCGCAGCAGGGACTGCAGGGGCGTGCCGGCGCCGTAGGCGGCGGCCGGCTCGGCCAGGGCGAGGGCGGTCGCGGGCGCGCCGTCTTCCGCCACCGCCGGGGTCAGCCCGGCCTGCTCGGCCTCCTGCGCGTCGTAATCGGTGGGGACGACCACGTCGGCGCGCGCGGGCGCGGCGGTCGGCAGGATGCTGCCTTCGTACTCGCGCAGCGCCGCGCCGGTGTGCGACGCCGGGTTGTCCATCAGGTCCTGGGGCGTGCCCACGCCCACCACCAGGCCGCCGGCGTCGCCGCCCTCCGGCCCCAGGTCGACCAGCCAGTCGGCCGCGCGCACCACGTCCAGGTTGTGCTCGATCACCAGCAGCGTATGGCCGGCCGCCAGCAGCTTGCGGAAGGCGCGCATCAGCCGCGCCACGTCGTCGAAGTGCAGGCCGGTGGTCGGCTCGTCGAACAGGAACAGGCTGCCCTTCTTGGCCACCTTGGCGGCCGACAGCCCGCTGCGCGCCGCCTCGGCCAGGTGGCCGGCCAGCTTCAGGCGCTGCGCCTCGCCGCCGGACAGCGTCGGCACCGGCTGGCCCAGGCGCACGTATTCCAGCCCCACGTCGGCCAGCGGCGCCAGGCCGTTCTGCACGTCGCGCAGGCCCTTGAAGAAGTCCAGGGCCTCGCTCACCGTCATTTCCAGCACTTCGTCTATCGACGCGCTGCGGCCCAGATGCTCGACGCGCACTTCCAGCACTTCCGGGCGGAAGCGCTTGCCGTCGCAGTCCGGGCAGCGCAGGTAGACATCGGACAGGAACTGCATCTCCACGTGCTCGAAGCCCGTGCCGCCGCAGGTGGGGCAGCGCCCGTCGCCGCTATTGAAGCTGAAGGTGCCCGGCGTGTACTGGCGCTCGCGCGCCAGCGGCGCCTGCGCGAACAGCTTGCGCACGGCGTCGAAGGCGCCCACGTAGCTGGCCGGGTTGGAGCGCGCCGTCTTGCCGATGGGCGCCTGGTCCACCATCACCACCTCGGCGATCTGCTCGGCGCCCAGGATGCGGTCGTGCTCGCCCGGGGCCTCCACCGGCTTGCCCTGCAGCTTGAGCAGGCCGGGATAGAGCACGTCGCGCACCAGCGTGGACTTGCCCGAGCCGGACACGCCGGTGATGCATACCAGCCGGCCCAGCGGCAGCTCCACCGAGACGTTGCGCAGGTTGTGGGCGCGCACGCCTTCCAGGATCAGGCGCGGCGTGTTGGCCGCCACGGGCATGGGGCGCGGGGCCTCGACCCGCTTGCGCCCGCCCAGGTAGTCGCCGGTCAGCGTGGCGGCGCCGCGCAGCGCGGCCGGCGGGCCGTCGAAGACGATCTGCCCGCCGCGCTCGCCCGGCCCCGGGCCGATGTCGACGATGCGGTCGGCCGCCACCATCACCTGCGGGTCGTGCTCGACCACCACCAGCGTATTGCCGGCGTCGCGCAGGCGGTGCATGACCTCCACCACCCGGTTCATGTCGCGCGGGTGCAGGCCGATGGACGGCTCGTCCAGCACGAACAGCGTGTTCACCAGGGACGTGCCCAGCGCCGTGGTCAGGTTGATGCGCTGCACCTCGCCGCCCGACAGCGTGCGGCTCTGCCGGTCCAGCGTCAGGTAGCCCAGGCCCACGTCGCACAGGAAGCGCAGGCGCGTGCGCACCTCGGTCAGCAGCAGGTCGCCGGCGGCGTCCATCGCGCCGTCCAGCCTCAGCTCGTCGAAGAAGCGGCGCACCCGCTCGATGGGCAGCGTCATCAGGTCGTGCAGCGACAGGCCGGGCAGGCCGTCCAGCTGCGCCTGGCTCCAGTTCGCGTGCACCGGCATGAAGCGGCGGTAGCGGCCCTCGTCGGGCGTCAGCGCGGCGTCGGCCAGCGCCTTGTCGCCCACACGCCACAGCAGCGCGTCGGCCTTCAGCCGCGAGCCGCGGCAGGTGGGGCAGGGCGTGTAGCTGCGGTACTTGGACAGCAGCACCCGCACGTGCATCTTGTAGGCGCGCGACTCCAGCCAGTCGAAGAAGCGCTGCACCCCGTACCACTGCGTCTTCCAGGCCTGGTTGCCGCCCTTCCAGTCGGCGGCGCCGTACAGCACCCAGTTGCGCTCGTCCTCGTTGAGCGCATGCCAGGGCACGCCCAGCCGCACGCCGGCGCGCGGCGCGTACTTCTCCAGGTCGTCCTGGCATTCCTTGTAGCTGGCCGTCTGCCAGGGCTTGATCGCCCCCTCGCGCAGCGTCTTGTTCGGGTCCGGGACGACCAGGCCGAAGTCGATGCCGATCACCCGCCCGAAGCCGCGGCAGGCCTCGCAGGCGCCCAGCGGCGAATTGAAGGAGAAGGTGCTGGGCAGGGGATCGGTGTATTCGATGTCGCAGTCGGCGCAGTGCAGGTGGTCGCTGTACTTCCAGACCGCCGCGTCGCCGCCCTGGTCGTCCAGCGCGTGCACGGCCATGCGCCCGCCGCCCAGCCGCAGCGCGGTCTCCACCGCCTCGGCCACGCGCTCGGGCTCGGCGCCGGCATGGCGGAAGCGGTCCTGGACCACGTGCAGGATCTTGCGCGGCTCGGAAGCCTTGTCCTTGCCGTCCTTGCCGCCGGCCTTGCCCTTGCTCCTGCCGTCCGCGCCGGCGGGCGCCGGGATGTCCGGCGCGCCGTGCACGCGGGTATAGCCCTGCTGCTCCAGGAAGCCGCGCACCTCGTCCTCGCCGAAGTTCGCCGGCACCGCTACGGGGAAGGTCACCACCAGCCGCGGATCGCCCGCCGCCGCAGCGCGCCCGGCCAGCGAGGCGGCGATGGACGCCGCCGTGTCGCGCCGCACCGGCTGCCCGCAGCCCCGGCAGTGCAGCCGGCCGGCGCGCGCGTACAGCAGCTTGAGGTGGTCGTTCAGCTCCGTCATCGTGCCGACCGTGCTGCGCGAATTGCGCACCGGATTGGTCTGGTCGATGGCGATGGCCGGCAGGATGCCCTCGATCCTGTCGACCTGCGGCTTGTCCATGCGGTCCAGGAACTGGCGCGCATAGGGCGAGAAGGTCTCGACGTAGCGGCGCTGGCCCTCGGCGTAGAGCGTGTCGAAAGCCAGCGAACTCTTGCCCGAGCCGGACACCCCGGTGATGACCGTGAGTTCGCCGGTGGCGAAATCGATGTCCAGGTTCTTGAGGTTGTTCTGGCGGGCGCCGGTGATGCGGATATGGGAGCTCATGAGGGGTCGTCGCTGCAACGGCGGCCGGCCGGTGCGGCGGTCCGCCAGTGTGGGTCTCCGGCCTCCTGCATGGCCACGCGGCGATGCCTGTCGTGCCGGTGGGCCACGGCAGGCACTATAGCGCGAAGCGCCCCGCCGCCCGGGGCCGGCAGAGGGATGCGGCGGCCGGGCGGCGGCGCGGCACGCGCTGCCGCGGAATGCTGGTCGAATATACAGTATTTCGGGTAGACGTATGGACGATCGCAGGACGAGATGGCGGCGGCCGGTTTGGCCGTTGCGCCCGATTCACGGTAAAATCGTCTGTTTTTCGCGATTCTTCCGGGTTTTCCGGACCGACAGGAACAACTGGAGTCACAACATGGCTGAACGCAAGCGCGTGCGTCGCAACACCCTGGAGCGCCGCTGCCTGGGCAAGGCTTTCAAGCGCCTTTTCGTGAACTCGCCCAAGGGCGTGTTCAAGATGCTGGAAAAGATCAAGCGCGTCTGAGCAGGACGAGACGCGCAAGCGCTTCCGGGCGGCCATCGCCGCCGCCGGGATGCGCGGGTGGTGCGGCAGCGCCGCCATGTGAAAACCGCGGGCTTCGTCCCGCGGTTTTTCATTTCATCCGGCTCATCCCGCGGCGGCGGGCGCCGGCGTGTTGAGCAACTGCTGCTCCCACAGATACGCGATGCCGCTGCCGGCGGCATGCTCTTGCAGCACCTCCGTCAGCCCGGCCGCCGTTTCGGCCCGCGCCCAGTCGCGCTGCCATTCGCCCGCCAGCGCCAGCCACGTCATCACGTTCGCGCCGGCCGCGATCATGCGCTGGATGGCGACCTGGTGGGCCTCGACCGAAACGCCGCCCGATGCGTCGGTGACGACCGTCACGTCCCAGCCTTCGCCGAGGGCCTGGATCACCGGCATCGCGACGCATATCTCGGTCCACAGGCCGGCGATGACCAGCTGCTTGCGGCCCGTCGCCTTCACCGCGTCCACCACCTTGCGATCTTCCCAGGTATTGATGAGCGTTCGATCGATCACCTCCTGGCCGGGGAACACGTCGGTGATCTGCGGGAAGATGAGGCCGCCGCGCTCGGCGATCACGCTCGTCAGGATGGTGGGAACGCCGAAGGCCTTGGCGGCCTTCGCCAGGGCCGCCGCATTGTTGACCACCATCTGCGGGTCGTGGCTGTTCAGGTTCGTGAGCTGGTAAGGCTGGTGGTCGATCAGGACGAGTACCGAGTCTTCGGGACGAAGAAGCGAAGCAAGGCCGTTACGGAAGGTCATTGTTTGCATCCTTTGCTGCGGGTGTGAGTGGGGGCGGTTGTCCGGCAGGCATGCGCCAGCGGCGACGCCGCCGGGAAGCCGCATTGTGCGGTTCCCGTGTCCGATGCAGTAGTACCATTCCGTGGCTAACTGTGTTGCGGAATGGGGAACGCCGAGGTGGACATCGAAGCGCTGCGGACATTCGTGGAAGTCGCCGATGCCGGGGGCGTTTCCCCTGCAGCGCTCCGGCTCGGCGTGTCCAAGTCGATCGTCAGCCGCCGGCTCGCGCGGCTGGAAGCGGACCTGGGCAGCCAGCTGCTGGCGCGATCCACCCGCGGGGCGGCTCTCACGGAAGCCGGCGCCACGTTCCGGGACTATGCGGCCAGGGCCTGCGCCGAGATCGACGCGGCCAGGGAAGCGATCCTGCCCGCCGGCGAGCTTCGCGGCCGCCTGCGGGTTGCCGCCCCGCTTTCCTTCGGCCCGACCCACTTCGCTCCCGTGCTCGCGGAAATGGCGCGGCGCCATCCCCGGCTCCGTATCCAGAGCTGCTACAGCGATCGCTTCGTCGATCTCATCGCGGAGGGTTTCGATTGCGCGATACGGGTCGGCTATCTTCCGGACTCCAACTTGATCGCAAGGCGCATCGGCCCGATCCACGGGAAGCTGGTCGCGAGCCCGGGCTATATCGAGGCGCATGGGGCGCCCGAGACGCCGGAGGATGTCGTCGCCCATCAGGCCATCATGCAGGGCACCGAGGCCTGGCAATTCATGGACGGCGACAGGATCGTCACGGTTCGTCCGCAAGGGCGCTTCAAGGCCGACAACGGCACGGCGCTGGTCGCCGCCGCCCGGGCGGGACTCGGCATCGCCTACCTGCCCGATTGCCTCACCCATGAAAGCGTGGCGTCCGGGGCGCTCGTGCCGATCATGACGCGCCATCCGCCGCCGCCCGCAGCAGCATATGTCGTCCGCCCGCCGGGCCAGCACCCCGCGCGGAAGATACGGGTGCTCACCGAGCTCCTGATGGAGTACTTCGACCAGTCCCCGCACTTTGCGCGGCCCGTCCCCGTCTGAAATGGGCCGCCGGGCAGTCGAACGGGCCGGGAATCGGCCGCCGGGCGATCAGGGCGGCGGGCTGGATGCGGGGGGCGATTGCGTTGCGCTGTCGCCGTTCGTGGCCGGCGCGGCTGGCGAGCCGGTAGGCGACGGCGGCGCGGCCTGGCCGCCCGGCCCCGCCGGCCTCTGCCTGGCCGCGGCCCCATCTTCGGCCTGCGGATTCTGCGCCGGCGTCGTGCCCGAGTCGACCGCGGCTTTGGCCGAGGCCAGGTTCCGCGTCACTTGCTCGAAGAAGCCTTCGTAGAACGCGCCGCGCGATATCGTTTCGCTGGACGTCTTGACCAGCGAATCGTCGCTGGCCCCCACCGGCATGGATACCGCGCCCAGCACGCTGAGGCCCACGCTGGCCGAGTTGCTGGACTTCTTCACCGTATACAGCTCGCGCAGCGCGCTGGCGTAGACCATCGCCTTGCCTTCGCCGCCCGGCGCGCAGTCCACGTTGAACAGGATCTGCGCATGCTGGTCGTCGTTTTCCTTGTCCTGGTAGTTCTTGTGCCCGCTGACCCGGTTGGGCTCGGCCTGGTCGATGACGTACCCATTGCCCAGCAGCGACCGCCGCCCGGCTTCGCAGGCTTCCTCGCTGGACCCCGCGAAGCTGCGCGAATACGTGTTGCCCTGTGTGAAGGAATCGCGTTCGTCTATGGTCGGCGGGGCCTTGCACGCGGCCAGCAGCGCCATCGAGGCCAGCAGGCCGGCGCGGGCCGCGGGCAGGGGATATCGGGTGGGCAGGAATCGGACTGGCTTGAAACGCATGGGGCACACCCCTGGCAATGGCAGAGGTCCATTATTTCCGATCGTCAGGCCCTGGCCTGAATCCAAGCGTGTATGGGTCGTTATGTTTGTTACCGCGTGGAGCCCACTGTGTGCGCAGTGCTCCCTTGCCGACTGTCCGACCGGCTAAGCCGCAGGAGCTGGCGCGGCCGCCGGGCTCGCCGGCCGCACCGCCAGCCGCAGCCCCATCGCCTTGAGTATGGCCGTCAGGCTGCTCAGCGCCGGATTGCCCTTCGGCGACAGCGTGCGGTAAATCTGCGTGGGGTTCAGACGAGCCTGCTCGGCCACCGCCTGCACGCCGCCGAAGGCTTGCGCGAGCTGCCGCAGCACGGTCAGCAGCTCGGCCTGGTCGCCGTCTTCCAGGATGTTGTTGATGACATCGAGCGCAAGCGCCGGGTCGCGGCGGTACAGCTCGGCCATCGCCTCGTCATGGGGTTTGCTTCTCGTCATGGTCTCTCCAGCCAGTCTATGTCGAGGTCTTTCTGCTCGTTGGCGGTCAGGTAATGTTCGATCCAGTAGTGTGAATTTTCGTTTATTGACGAACTAAGTCAACTTTGCTTGGGGAGGGCCCGCGGTTCGATGTCACAGCTGATTCGGGAAATCGGGAGGCAGCGTAGGGGGTCTATCCGATGCGCGCTCCCCCACCCTTATGCAACGGGCTCGCCTGGCAAATCCATCTCCTCCAGCTTCCCTCCTGTCAATCTCTGCCGCGTTCCCTCCTCCCCGAGTACCGTGCGGGGAAAGATCGCCGGGATCGCGCTTACCTCGTCAAGCCGCGCGATCTGCTCCGGCGACAAGGCCACTTTCGCCGCTGCCAGATTGTTCTTCAGCTGCGCCACCGTGCGCGGCCCGATGATGGGCAGGGAGCCTTTGGCGGACACCCAGGCGATGGCGACCTCCGCAGGAGTGACGCCGATCGCGCCGGCAACTGCGATCAGCGTGTCCAGGATGGCAGTGCGCTGCGGAGAGTTTTCGGGCTGGAACACCTTGCCGCCGAAGCCTTCGGCCCGCCCCTTCTCCCCCTTGCGGTACTTGCCGGTCAGCATGCCGCCACCCAGCGGCGACCAGGCTACGATGCCCAGGCCGAGCGCGCGGCCGGCGGGCAGCAGTTCATGCTCGGCGCTACGTTCGACCAGGCTGTGTTCGAGCTGAAGGCCGGCGATGGGGACGGCGCCGCGCAGTTCGGCAAGGGTCGCGGCCCGCGCGACGCGCCAGGCGGGGAAGTCGGACAGGCCGGCATACAGGATCTTGCCGGCGCGCGCCAGGTCGTCGAAGCCGCGCACGATTTCGTCCAGCGGGGTGACGCCGTCGGACATGTGGACCCAGTAGAGGTCGATGCGGTCGGTCTTGAGCCGCTTCAGGCTGTTCTCCACCGCCGCGGCCATGGCCTTGCGGCTGTTGCCGGTGGCGAGTATGCCGGCTTGCGGGGCGGCGCCCATGGAGAATTTGGTGGCCAGCACGAAGTCGTCGCGCCGTCCGGCCAGCAGGTCGCCGAGGATTTCCTCGGCCTGGCCGAATTGGTAGGTGTCGGCGGTGTCGATGAAGTTGCCGCCCGCCTCCGCGTAGGCGTCGAAGATGCGGCGGGCTTCGTCGGGTTCGGCGCCATATCCCCAGCGGGTGCCGAAGTTGCCGGCGCCCAGGACCAGTTCGGAGACCCGCAGGCCGGTGTGTCGGCCGAAAAGTTTGTAGCGCATGGTTCCTTCTCCTTCGATGGGCAGTGACCCGTTTCAGTGACAGGGCAGGGGGCCAGCCGCTGGCTGGTCGTGCAGCGGTCCGGTGCAGATCGGGACGGGCTTGGGGTCAGGCCGGTGCCGACTTTGTGGCGGGCGGATCAACCGATTTCCGCGTGGGACTGTTTTTGCCGGAGCTTTCCTTGCCGCCGAGCAGGCTGCGGGCGGCCTCGTCGAGTATCCGGCGGCCCAACGTCTCGTCCTGGGCTAGACGGGACAGGACGAGGGCGCCGATCAGGGTCGAGAGCACGACGACAGGGGCATCTTGTGCCACCCCGGAGGGGGAGGCCCGCATTGCCTGCTCCAGGATGCCGAGATGCGATTCGATGCTTGCTGCGAAGGCGCGGCCCACCGCTTGGCTGTGCCGGGCGGCGTCGGGGCCCAGCGCGGCGAGGGCGCAGCCTTCGCCGACGCGGTCGCGGTGGGCGCGGGACAGGTAGCGGCCGACCAATTGGGCAAAAGGATCGCCGCCGGCAGTTTTGGCGTCTTCGACCGTGCGCGTCCATCTTTCGGTGCTGGCGGCCAGGGCGTGGGCGCAGGCCTGGGCGGCCAGGTCGTCCTTGGACCGGAACTGCTTGTAGAAGCCGCCGTGGGTCAGGCCGGCCGCGCCCATGAGGTCGGCCAGGCCTATGCCGTCGAAGCCGCGTTCGCGGAACAGCCGGGCGGCCGTTTCGATGACGGTACGGCGATTTTCCTCGGCCTGCGCGCGAGTGACTCTCATGGGTTTCCTGCCGGGTGCGATGGGTCAAATTATATGATGATCATAATCTATATGGAAAGCAGTGCTTGCCGATTGCCGGCTGGCCGTGTTTCGGCGGGCGCGCGAATCCGGCTTCCCGTCCCCCGCTTCCTTCTTCCTGCAGCTTCCCAACCTTGTTACGCCTGTAGCGCCCACGTCACCATCGCATCCCCCATTTCGGCCCCGGCCTCCCTATACTAGGTTTCCCCTGTTGCCAGCGAGGGGCCGCGCACGGCGCGGCTGCGTCGCCATGCCGCAACCCGGCTACGTCTTCACCGTCTTCACGCCCACCTACAACCGGGCGCATACCCTGCCGCGCGTCTACGACTGCCTGCGGCGCCAGACCTTTCGCGATTTCGAGTGGCTGATCGTCGACGACGGCTCGTCGGACGGCACGCCGGGGCTGGTGGCGGGCTGGCGCGCGCAGGCGCCGTTCCCGGTGCGCTACGTGCGCCAGGGGCATGGCCACAAGAAGGCGGCCTTCAACCGCGGGGTGCGCGAGGCGCGGGGCGAGTTGTTCGTGGCGCTGGACAGCGACGACGCCATGCCCGACGACGCGCTGGCGATCATGCACCGCGTCTGGCAGGGCATCCCGGCCGGCGAGCGCGAGCGCTATTCCGCGGTGACCGGGCTGTGCGCGCGGCCCGACGGCGGCATCGTGGGCGACCGCTATCCGCGCGACGTGTTCGACGCCAGCCCGCTGGAGATGACCTACCGCTGGCGGGTGCGCGGCGAGAAGTTCGGCTTCCAGCGCACCGACGTGCTGCGCCGTTTCCCCTATCCCGAGGACGTGCAGGGCTTCGTGCCGGAAAGCCTGGTGTGGTCGGCGATTTCTCGCGCCGGCTACCTGACGCGCTTCGTCAACGAGGTGCTGCGCATCTACCACGACAGTGGCGATTCGCTCAGCCGACAGGGGGCGGGCGATGCCGGCGTGCATGCCGCGGGGCTGTACCTGCTGGCGCGCGACGCGCTGCTCAACGGCCTGCCCTGGCTGCGCCGGCGGCCGGGCGCGGTGCTGATGGCGGCGGCGCGCTATACCCGCTTCGGCCTGCACTTGCGCGTCGGCGGGGTGCGGCTGCCGGCGGAATTGTCGGGGCTGGCCGGGGCCGGCGTGCTCGCCCATGCGCTGGTGGTCCTGGCGTGGCCGCTGGGCGTGGCGATGTATCTGCGCGACCGCCTGCGCGCCCGCCGCGGGCGGCGGGCCGCGCCGCCCGGCGCATCGCAGCCGCCGCCCGCTCCGCCGGCCCGGCCCTTGCAGCACTAGCGCCGTTTCCCCTACTTCCAGAACACGTACCGCTTCTCCACCAGGCTGACCGCACCGAAGAAGAGCAGGCTGGCCGCCGATGCGACGAAGATCGCCGACCATACCTGCACGAAGTCGATCTGCAGCACGGCCTGGTAGATGGTCCAGCCCAGGCCGCCCCGCGCGCCCAGCATTTCGGTGACGATGGCCACGATCATGCTGCGCACCGTGGATACGCGCATGCCGGCGGCGGTGAGCGGAATCGCGGCGGGGATGCGCAGGCGCCACAGGATGGCGGCGCGGTCGGCGCCGAAGCTGCGCATCAGGTCCACGGCGCGCCGGTCGACGCGGTCCAGGCCGGCCAGGGCGTGCAGGAAGACGGTGAAGCCCACGGCCAGCGCGACCATGGCGATCTTGGAGGCCGGCCCCATGCCCAGCCACAGCAGGATGAGCGGCGCGTAGGCCACCACCGGCACGGAATTGAGCGCGGTGGCGGCCGGCAGCAGCACGCGCCGCGCCGGCGGCATCATGGTGAGCGCGACGGCCAGCACGATGCCGCCCGCCGAGCCCAGGGCGAAGCCGCACACGGCTTCCATGAGCGTGATCCAGGCCGCCTGGCCGAGCATGGCGCGCTGGTCGGCGATGGCCTGCAGGATGCTGCTGACGCTGGGCAGCACGTAGGCCGGCAGGTCCAGGCCGCGCGCGGCCAGCTCCCACAGCAGGGCGAAGCCGGCCAGGCCGGCCAATGCGCGGCGCGCCGGGCGATTGAGCAGGGTGCGCGGCGGCTTCACAGTTCGCTCCTCCAGAACACGGCGCGGCGCTCGGCCAGCGCGATCAGGCCGTAGAAGGACGTGCCCAGCAGGCCGCAGACCAGGATGGCGGCCCACAGCGCCGGCACCTGCTCGTTGTACATGGCCTGCAGCAGCAGCACGCCCAGGCCGACGGTGTCGCCGAACCACTCGCCGGCGATGGCGCCCAGCAGGCTGAGCGTGCTGGCCAGGCGCAGCGCCACGAAGATCTGCGGCAGCGCGGCCGGCAGTTCCAGGCGCAGCAGCAGCTGCAGGCGCGACGCGCCGAAGCTGCGCAGCAGGTCCACCTGGCGCGGGTCCACCGCCTCCAGGCCGTGCAGGGTGTTGACGGTGACGGGGAAGAAGGTCAGGTAGAAGGCGATCAAGGCCTTGGCCAGCACGGTGTTGCCGAACCACAGCACCACCACCGCGCCGAAGGCGATCACCGGTATGGTCTGCGAGATCACGAACAGCGGGAAGACCAGTTCGCGCAGCAGGCGCGACTGCTTGAACAGCACGCCGTTGGCCACGCCCACCAGCGCGCCCAGCGCGAAGCCCAGCACGGTCTCGCTCAGGGTGCGCAGGAAGCCGTCGATGTAGGGCTGGGGCAGGGCGGCGATGAGCCCCAGGATGTGGCTGAGTCGGGGCAGGTAGTGCGGCCGGATGCCGGCCAGCACCACCACGCCTTCCCACAGCGCGGCGGCGGCCAGCAGGGCGGCCGCGCCGCGCAGCGCGGCCAGCGCCGCCGGCCGCAGCGAGGCGGCCGCGCGGCTCACGGGCGGCGCTCCTCGACCGGGATGGCCTTCAGGAAGCTGGCGTCGAAGGTGGCGGCCAGGTCCACCGGCTTGCCGATGACCTGGTTCTTGAGCAGGAAGTCGTGCGCGGCCTGCATGGCCGGCGGGTCGATCCAGAACAGGCCCTCTTCCTTGGCCTTGCCGGCGGTCATCAGCCGGTAGGCCTCGGCCAGCATGAATTCCTGGTGGGCGCGGTCCAGCGTCGGCGCGACCTTCATGACGGCGTCCACGGCTTCCTGGGGATGGGCCATGGCCTCGCGCCAGCCGCGGATGGAGGCGCGCAGGAAGGCGGTGACCAGTCCGGGATTTTCCTGCGCCGTCTTCTTCGCGACGATGAGCGTGTCGCGCGGGAAGGTGATGCCGTAGTCCTCGGCCACGAAGGTGCGCAGCGCGTCCTCGCCCATGCGCTGCCTGACGGTGTAGAGCTCGTTGTACCAGGTGGCGGTGATGACATCGACCTCGCCGTTGACGAAAGGCGTGACGCTGACCTGCTGCGGCTGGATGTCCACCTTGGCGCGGTCCACGCCCTGGCTGGCCAGCATGCCGAACAGCACGTACTGGGCGCCGGTGAACCAGGCGGTGGCCTTGCGGCCTTCCAGGTCCTTCATGGTCTTGACCGGGCCGTCCTTGCGCGTGACGAAGACGAAGGGCGTGACCTGGTGCGCCACGCCTATCGAGACGATGGGCATGCCCTTGTCGATGGCGGCCATGACGCTGTCGGTGCCGCCCGACAGGCCGAAGGTGTCGGCGCCGGTGGCCACCAGGTTCTCCGGCAGCAGGTTGGGGCCGCCGGGGTTGATCTTGAGGTCTATGCCCTCTTCCTTGTAGTAGCCCTTGGCCAGCGCGTAGTAGAAGCCGGCGAACTGGGTCTGCGGCAGCCACTTCAGGCGCAGCGTGGCCGGCACCGGGTCCTTGGCCTGCGCGGCGACGGGCGCCGCGGCGGCCATGGCGCTGGCGGCGGCCCAGGCCAGGAGGGCGAGGAATCGTCGTGTGCTCATCTCGGTTTCCTTGATCGGGTTGGCGTGCGGGAACGGAAAACGGGCAATCGGAAAGCGGGCGGCCGCCGGGCCGGCGACCGGCGCGCGGGCGTTCAGAAGGGCCGGGAGCCGGCCACCGTCGTGCGGTGCATGACTCGCCGGTATTTGGCGTCGTCGTAGGGCGTGGCGCGGTGCATGGTGCAGCGGTTGTCCCACAGGATCAGGTCGCCTTGCCGCCAGCGGTGGCGGAACACGAACTCGTCGCGGATGGCGTGGGCGTTCAGTTCCGCCAGCAGGGCCTCGCTTTCGTCGGCGGGCAGGCCGTCGATCCGCTTGACGATGTCCTGCCCCACGTAGAGCGACAGGCGGCCGGTGACCGGGTGGGTGCGCACCACCGGGTGCACCACGTCGGGCGTGCGCGCCTTCTGCTCCTCGCTCAGCGGCGCGCGGTCGGCGAAGGCCTTGCCGTAGTAGCCGGCATAGGAGTGCGTGGCCGTCAGCTCGCGGATGCGCGCCTGGGTCGTCGCCGGCAGGGCTTCCCAGGCCAGGTGCATGCTGGCGAACAGGGTGTCGGCGCCCTCGGGCGGCACTTCCACCGCGTAGAGCAGCGAGCCCATGCTGGGCTCGGCCACGTAGGACAGGTCGGAATGCCAGTTCCAGCCCTCCTTGTGGTTGCCGATGGGCTTGCCGTTCTCGCTGACGTTGGACAGCACGTAGATCTCGGGCAGGCCGGTGGTCAGGAACTGCTTGAGCACGTGCGTCATCAGCGGGCCGAAGCGCCGGCTGATCTCCACGTGGCGCGCGTTGCTCAGCTTCTGGCCGCGCACCAGGATCAGCGAATGGACGTTCAGCTCGTCGACCAGGGCGTCGACGGCCGCGTCGCTGGACGGGTCGGACAGGTCCAGGTCCAGCACTTCGATGCCGAAGCCGGGATGCAGGGGGCGGGTCTTGAGCGCGACGGGCTGCGCGGCGAAGGCGGGCGAGGCAGTAGGCATGGTCAGCTCCGGTAGGAAGGGTCCGAGCGGTCGAGTTGGCGGATGAAGGCGGGCCATTCGCGCTCGCCCGGGATGAGGATGTCGCCCTCGTTGCGCCAGAACTGGCGGGCGGCTTTCTCGCAGACTTCGTGCGGGGGCGCGATGATGGGGCCGGCCCCGGCGGCGGCCGCTGCCTGCATGGACAGCTGGATGCGCGCGGCGCGCTCGAAGTAGTACAGCAGCATGAAGGCCTCGCCCGGCGTGCGGCCGACGGTCAGCACGCCGTGGTTGCGCATCAGCATGACCGGGTGGCCGCCCAGGTGGGCGACCAGGCGCCGGCGCTCGTCCAGGTCCAGCGCCACGCCCTCGTAGTCGTGGAAGGCCTGGCGCCGGTAGAAGCGCATGGCGAACTGCGACAGCGGCAGCAGGCCCTGCTCCTGCGCGGATACGGCGATGCTGGCGTCGGAATGCGTGTGCAGCACGCAGGCGGCGTCGTGCCGGCCCTGGTGGATGGCGCCGTGGATGACGAAGCCGGCCACGTTGACCTGATGCGGCGAGTCGCACAGCTTGTTGCCGCGCACGTCGATGCGCACCAGGCTGGAGGCGGTGATTTCCTCGAACAGCAGGCCGTAGGGGTTGATGAGGAACTGGTCGTCGCTGCCCGGCACGCGCAGCGAGATGTGGTTGTAGATGAGGTCGTCCAGGCCCAGCCGGGCGACCAGGCGGTAGCAGGCGGCCAGGGCCACGCGGGCCTGCCATTGCGCTTCGCCGTAGCGGGCCGCGCCGGCGCGGTCGACCGCGTTCATGGCTGTCCTTCCTGCTTCTGCGACGAGGTGAAGGACTTCATGCTTTCCTCCTCGATCGCGTCGAGCAGCGTGCGCTTGAGCGCGATGAATTCCGGCGTGGTGACGATGTCGGGCCGGCGCGGCCGCGGCAGCGATACCGGCTGCTCCAGCTTGACGCGGCCCGGGCGCGCGGTCATGACCAGCACGCGGTCCCCCAGGAACAGCGCCTCGTCCACGTCGTGGGTGATGAACAGGATGGTGCGCCGGTGCTTCTGCCACACGTCCAGCAGCCAGCGCTGCATCATGGTGCGGGTCAGCGCGTCGAGCGCGCCGAAGGGCTCGTCCAGCAGCATCAGGTCGCGCTTGAACAGGAAGGTGCGCATCAGCGCGACGCGCTGGCGCATGCCGCCGGACAGCTGGTGCGGGTACTGTTCCTCGAAGCCGGCCAGGCCGAATTCGCCCAGCATGTCCAGGGCGGCGCGGCGTGCGTCGCTGCGCCGGGCGCCTTCGATTTCCACCGCCAGGATGGCGTTGTCGATCACGGTGCGCCAGGGCAGCAGCAGGTCGCGCTGCGGCATGAAGGACACCTTGCCGAGCAGGTCGCGGGCGCGGCAGGGCTTGCCCAGGAACTCGATGCCGCCGCCCGCGTCGGGCTCCTCCAGGCCGGCGACGATGTTGAAGAGCGTGCTCTTGCCGCAGCCGCTGGGGCCCACCACGGTGACGAACTCGCCCGGGGCGATGGACACGCCCAGCCCGTCCAGGGCGCGCACGGCCCCGAAGGTCTTGGCGATGCCCGACAGCGCCAGCAGGGGCTGCCGGCGATGCGCTGCGGCTGCCTGCGCACCGTTCGCCGGGGCCGCATCCGGCGCTGGCATGGCGGTCGCGGCGGATGCGGCATCGGCCTTTCCAGGCCGCTTTTCCGCCGCCCGCAGCGACGCCATCAGGGAAGGCCTTAACAGTTGCTGCAGCGTCATGCCGCTTCCTCCAGGGACAGGCCGGCCAGCACGTCGGCCAGCACGCGGGCGCCCGCGGCCATGTCGGCCGGCGAGGCGTATTCGGCTTCGTTGTGGGTGATGCCGCCGCGGCAAGGGATGAACAGCATGGCCGAGGGGCAGACCTCGTTCAGGAAGCGCGCGTCGTGGCCCGCGGCCGAGGGCAGATCCCGCCGGGCGACGCCCAGGGCGTCCGCCGCCTCGCGCAGCCGCTGCCGCATGGCCTCGGGAAAGGCCAGCGAATCGGCCGCCGACAGGCGCTCCACCCGCACCGCGCAGGGGCCGGCATGGGCTTCGCAGGCAGGCGCCACGCGCGCCGACAGCTCGCGCAGCCGCGCGCTGTCCGGATGGCGCAGGTCGATGGAGAACACCACGCGGCTGGCCACCACCGACGGCGCGCCGGGCGATACCTCGAAGCGCCCCACGGTGAACTTGGCCACGTCCTCGTCGTCGTGCAGCGCGGCCGCCAGCGCGCACACCATGGCGCAGGCGGCCAGCAGCGCGTCGCGCCGCTCGCCGCGCCGCGAGGTGCCGGCGTGCGCCGCCTCGCCCTCCACCGTGACGCGGAAGGTGTGCTTGCCCTGTATGCCCGTCACCACGCCCACCGGGATGCCTTCGCGTTCCAGCACGGGGCCCTGCTCGATGTGGGCCTCGACGTAGGCGTGCGCCGGCTCGCCCAGCGCGCGTAGCGGGATGCCGGGCAGGCGCGCCGCCGTCTCGGCCAGGGCCTGCGCCACGCTGACGCCGGCCGCGTCGCGCACGGCCAGGATCTCGTCCAGGCCGCGCGCACCCGCGTGCGCCGCCGAGCCCATCATGCCGGGGGCGAAGCGCGAGCCTTCCTCGTTCATCCAGGCGACCACGTCGACGGCCCGGCGCGGCGCGAAGCCGGCCTCGCGCATGGCCTGCACGGCCTCCAGCGCGGCCAGCACGCCGTAGGCGCCGTCGTAGCGGCCGCCCGAGGGCTGCGTGTCCAGGTGCGAGCCGCTCAGCACGGCGGGGCCGTCCTCCTGTCCCGCCATGCGCAGGAACAGGTTGCCCGCGGCGTCGCGGCTGGCCAGCAGGCCCAGCGACGCGCCCCATTCGGCCAGCAGGGCCTGGGCCTGCGCGTCGCCTTCGCTCAGGGCCTGGCGGTCCACGCCGCCGCCCGCGGTCGCGCCGATGCGGGCCAGGGCCTGGATGCGCCCGGCCAGCCGGTCCTCGTCCACGAAGGCCGAAGGCCGCGGCGCATCCGCCAGGGCCGGGGGCCGCTGCGCGTTGGCGAAGGAGGAAGGCCGCCGCGTCATGATGTCTTCATGATCTCGGCGGGCGCCGAGCGCGGGTCGCGTGCCAGCCACTTGCCCTGTTCGACGGTGGCCAGGAAGTCCGACACGAACTGGTTGAACAGCGCGGGCTCCTCGATGTTCAGCGTGTGGCCGGTCCTGGGCAGCACCAGCAGGCCGCTGGCCGGCACGGTCTTCTTCAGGAAGATGCCCGGCTGCAGGCAGTGGTCGTCCTCGTCGCCGACCACCACCAGCGTGGGCACGCGCATCCGCTTCAGCTCGTCCTCCAGGTCGTAGATGGACGGCCGGCGGGCCTGCACGCCGCGCATGGTCAGAGCCGAGCCCAGCGAGGAATGCTCGCCCAGCTGCGCGGCGAACTCCTGCCAGCCGCGCGGGTCCTTGACCTGGAAGACGATGCGCGAGGCCGCCTGCGAATAGGTCTTGGCGTATTCCTGCGCGCCCTGGGCCTCGAACTGGTCGGCCACCGCCAGCGAGACCTGGCGGAAGTAATCCTCGTACTGCTTCTCGGCGCCGTAGCCCGCGCCGGCCACCACCAGCGACAGCGCGCGCTGCGGGTGGCGCAGGCCGAAGTGCAGGGTGGCGAAGCCGCCCATGGACAGGCCGACCACGTGGGCGCGCTCCAGGCCCAGGCCGTCCAGCACGTCGGCCATGTCGTCGACGGCGATCTGCTGCGAATAGCGCGCCGGGTCCTCGGGCACGTCCGACGGCGGATAGCCGCGCGCGCTGTAGGTAATGCAGCGGTAGCGCCGCGTGAAATAGCGCATCTGCGGCTCCCAGCTGCGCCAGTCGCCGCCGAACTCGTGCACGAACAGGATGGGCGTGCCCGAGCCGGCTTCCTCGTAGTAGAGCCGGGCGCCGTCGCGGGCGGTCAAGGTGGGCATGCGGGTCTCCTTCCTAGAAAAGGCCGGCTTCGGCGGGCAGGCCGCGGGCGCGCTCGACCATGGCGGGCAGCAGCTCGCAGAAGCGGTCGGCCCAGGCCTCGGGCACGGTCAGGCTGACCTTGACGAAGCGGTCGCCGAAGCGCTCGGTGTGGTAGCGGCCCTGGCGGATCATGATGCCTTCCTGCTGGTACGCGGCCACCAGGGCCTCCGGCCGTATGCCCGCGTCCACGGTTTCCACGATCAGCAGGTTGGCCTGCGAGGGGTAGACGGGCACGTGCAGGCCCGGCACGGCCTGCGCGGCCTCGGCCACGCGGGCCTGGTTGCGGCGCTGGCGGCGCTGGATGTCCGGGAACCACTCGGCCTTGCTCTTCAGGCCGGCGATGGCCGCGCGCTGCGACAGCACGTTGCTGCCCAGGTTGTTGGGCGGGGCGGCGGCCAGGCGCTCGATCGTGTCCGGGTGGGCGATCGCCGCGCCCAGCCGCATGCCCGCCAGCCCCAGCCACTTGGAGAAGCTGTAGGTCATGACGGTCTTTTCCGGGTAGTGGCGGTAGGCGGGCGCGAAGGCGTCGGCGAACTGCGAATAGGTGGCGTCCTGGACCAGCCAGGCGCCGACCGATCGCGCGATGCCGGCGATCTCGCGGATCTCCGCTTCGCTGTGGCAGGTGCCCAGCGGGTTGTTGGGGTCCACCAGGTAGATGACGCCGGTGTCCGGCCCCACGGCCGCGCGCAGCTGCGCCGCGGTGAGCTTGTAGCCCTGCGCGGGGTCGTAGATGGGCAGCTCGACCACGCGCGAGCCGGCCTGGCGTGCGAAGTGCATGGGCCAGGCCCAGCTCGGGTCGGTGGTGACGAAGTCGCGCCCCGGCTCGCACAGGGCGCGGCAGACCGTATAGAGCGCCTGCACCGCGCCGTCGGTGACGAAGGCGCAGGCCTCGGGCAGGCCGGCGTCCTGCAGGATCAGCCCGCGCAGCTCCTCGAAGCCGGCCGGCGGCGCGTAGGCGTGGTAGCCGCCCTGCGACAGCGCCTGCGTCGCCGCCTCGACCACCGAGGGGTGCGGATCGAAGTGGTTGGTGTTCTGGCCCAGCCACATCAGGCCGGGCGTGTTGCACAGCCGGTCGAAGTAGGCGTTGCGTTGCTCGAACTTGCGCATGTCGGCCGGCCTCAGATGATGGAGCCGCGCGAGGCGATGCCGCCGTCTATGGTGACGATGGTGCCGGTGATGTAGCCGGCGCGCTCCGAGGCCAGCCAGACGATCAGGTCGGCGACCTCCTCGGGCCGGGCGGGGCGCTTGGCGGGGTATTTGTCGAACAGCTCCTCCCAGCGGCTTTCGTCGCCGTACCAGTCGGTGGCGCGGCGCTTCATCAGCTTGATCATGCGGTCGGTGGCCACCGGCCCCGGGTTGACGCCCACCACGCGCACGCCCTCGTCCAGGCTGCGCCCGCCCACCGCGCGGGTGAAGGCCATCATGGCTGCGTTGCCGGTGGTGCCGACGATGTAGTTGGCGTCGTAGTTCTCGCCGGAGTTGCCGATGTCGTTGACGATCACGCCGCCGCCGCGCCGCTTCATGTGGGCGTAGAGCTCGCGCGTGAGCGTCACGTAGGAGAAGATCTTCATGTCCAGGCTGTCGCGCCAGGCCTGGTCGGACAACTGGTCCAGCGGCCCGGCCGACGAGTCGGCGGCGTTGTTGACCAGCACGTCCACGTCGGCGCAGCGCTCGGCCAGCGCCAGGGCGTTCTCGGTGCGCGACAGGTCCATGGGGTGGACGTGCACGGCGACGTCGTAGCGCGCCGACAGGTCCTGCCGGGCCGCTTCCAGGGCGTCGGCCGAGCGGGCCGCCAGGTGCAGCGTCTTGATGTGCTCGCGGGCGAAGCTGTGCGCGGTGGCCAGCCCGATGCCCTTGGAAGCGCCCGTCACCAGCGCCGACTTGCCTTGAAGCCCGAGATCCATGGGTAGCGATTCCTTCAGCTTGTATGTATGCAAACAGATATGCAATGTATGCCTGATGCCGCCGCATCCTGCCTTCCGGGGCAGGCCGGGCGTCTGGTCCGGCCGTTCACGATGCCTCTGTAAGCAACCTCCGTGCCAGCCTCGTTGCCTGGGAAGCCTTGACCTGTCTGGATCGGGCAGGCCCGGTAACGGTGCATTCATTGATGCATGCGTGCAAGGCCATGGTGCATACATTGAAGTGGATTAATGTATGCAAGAAGATTTATAATTGCGACGGCAACCCCGGTCCGGGCTGTGCCGGACCTTGAGAGAACCCCCGATGAAGCCCGATTCGCCGCTCCCGCCCCCCGCCGCCAGCCGCTCGGAACGGATCCAGCAGGCGCTGGAGGCGGAAATCTTCTCCGGCCGGCTGGCGCCGGGCGCCCGCCTGGACGAGGTGGAGCTGGCCGCGCGCTTCCAGGTGTCGCGCACGCCGGTGCGCGAGGCCCTGCGCCACCTGGCCTCGGCCGGGCTGATCCGCATGCGCAGCCGCCAGCCCGCCCAGGTGGTCGAGCTGTCCGCCCACAAGCTGGTGGAGATGTTCCAGGTGATGGCCGAGCTGGAAGGCCTGTGCGCGCGCATGGCCGCGCGCCGCATCACGCCGGCGCAGATCGCCGGGCTGAGCGCGCTGCACCAGGAATTGACCGAACTGGCGCGCACCGACCGCGTGGACGACTTCTACGAAGTCAACCGGCGCTTTCACGAACTGATCTACGAGGCCTCGCAGAACGAGTTCCTGGCCGAGCAGACGCGCGCGCTGCGCAACCGCGTCGGCGCCTACCGCCGCCTGGTCACGCACCGCCCCAGCCGGCGCGCCGGCACGCTGGACGAGCACGCCGAAGTCCTGCGCTGCATCGTCGCCGGCGACGAGGAGGCCGCCGCCGCGGCCATGCGCGGCCACGTCAACCTGCTGGGGGAAAAGCTGCTGGACTTCATCGCCCTGTTCCCCAAGGCCGCGCCGGCGGGCCTGGCGGCTTGAGGGCGCGGCCGCCGCGCAGCCTGCCGCAGCAGGGCAGGGCCGTTCCCGGTTCAGTCGTCGTCGTCTTCCGGCGGCGCCTCGTCCGTCAGGTCGAAGGGCAGGAGGTCGGCCAGGCGGTCGGACCAGCCGGCTTCCTCGCCCTGGTGGTCCAGCTTGACGTAGCGCTCGCCGGGCGCGGGCGACAACTGGACGGCCCACAGGTACAGGCAGTCGTAGACCTCGTCGGCGCCGCCGCCCAGGCCGCCGCGGCTGCCCACCCAGCGCGCGCCGGGCCCGCCCATCTGCATGCGCACGTCGTCGTCCTCGAGCTTGGCGCCCGGCTCCAGCGGCCGGGCGAAGGCTACCCATTCCAGGCCGTTCTCGGCGATGCCGACCTCGGCCAGCACCGGCCGGCCGACGTAGGCGGTCAGGGCGTCGGCGGTCTTGCCCAGCATGGCCAGCTCGTCGTGGGTGAAGCGGCCGGCGCCGGCCGGCGCGCCGCCGTCCTCGGCGGGGTCGCGGGGTAGGTTCGTCATGCGTGTTTCCTGCGGCATCGAGGGGGCCAGTGTATGCCAGCGCCGCGGCGGGCGCGGCCGCTGCAGGGGCGGGCGTTGCCCCCTACAATGCCGGATTGTTTCCCTTGCACCGCCTCATCCGCTGACATGGCCCAATACGTCTACACCATGAACCGGGTCGGCAAGATCGTGCCGCCCAAGCGCCAGATCCTGCGCGACATCTCCCTGTCCTTCTTCCCCGGCGCCAAGATCGGCGTGCTCGGCCTGAACGGCGCGGGCAAGTCCACGCTGCTGAAGATCATGGCCGGCGTCGACAAGGACATCGAGGGCGAGGCCATCCCCATGCCCGGCCTGAACATCGGCTACCTGCCGCAGGAGCCGCAGCTCGATCCGGCGCACACCGTGCGCCAGTCGGTCGAGGCCGGCCTGGGCGCGCTGTTCTCGGCGCGCCAGCGCCTGGAGGAGGTCTACGCCGCCTACGCCGAGCCCGACGCCGATTTCGACAAGCTGGCCGCCGAGCAGGCCGAGCTGGAAGCGGTCATCGCCGCGGCCGCCTCCAGCGGCTCGGACGACATCGAGACCCAGATGGAGATCGCCGCCGACGCCCTGCGCCTGCCGCCCTGGGACGCCGTGATCGGCAACCTGTCCGGCGGCGAGAAGCGCCGCGTCGCGCTGTGCCGCCTGCTGCTGTCCAAGCCCGACATGCTGCTGCTGGACGAACCCACCAACCACCTGGACGCCGAAAGCGTGGACTGGCTGGAGCAGTTCCTGCAGAAGTTCCCCGGCACCGTGGTGGCCGTCACCCACGACCGCTACTTCCTGGACAACGCGGCCGAATGGATACTGGAACTGGACCGCGGCCACGGCATCCCCTGGAAGGGCAACTACAGCTCCTGGCTGGAGCAGAAGGACGCCCGCCTGAAGCAGGAAGAGGCCAGCGAATCCGCCCGCCAGAAGACCATCCGCAAAGAGCTGGAATGGGTGCGCCAGAACCCCAAGGGCCGCCAGGCCAAGGCCAAGGCGCGCATGGCCCGCTTCGAGGAGCTGTCCTCGCACGAATACCAGAAGCGCAACGAGACCCAGGAAATCTTCATCCCCGTGGCCGAGCGCCTGGGCAATGAGGTGGTCGAGTTCGTCAACGTGCGCAAGGGCTACGGCGACCGCCTGCTGATCGACGACCTGAGCTTCCGGGTGCCGCCCGGCGCCATCGTCGGCATCATCGGCGCCAACGGCGCCGGCAAGTCGACGCTGTTCCGCATGATCGCCGGGCGCGAGCAGCCCGACGGCGGCGAGGTCCGCATCGGCCAGACCGTGCGGGTCGCCCACGTCGACCAGTCGCGCGACGCGCTGCCGGACGACAAGACCGTGTTCGACGCCATCTCCGGCGGCGCCGACCTGCTCACCGTCGGCAAGTTCGAAATGCCGGCGCGCGCCTACCTGGGCCGCTTCAACTTCAAGGGCGGCGACCAGAACAAGTTCGTCGGCCAGCTGTCCGGCGGCGAGCGCGGCCGCCTGCACCTGGCCAAGACGCTGATCGCCGGCGGCAACCTGCTGCTGCTCGACGAGCCGTCCAACGACCTGGACGTGGAAACGCTGCGCGCGCTGGAGGACGCCCTGCTGGAATTCGCCGGCAGCGTCATGGTCATCAGCCACGACCGCTGGTTCCTGGACCGCATCGCCACCCACATCCTGGCCTTCGAGGGCGATTCGCAAGTCGTGTTCTTCGACGGCAACTACCAGGAATACGAGGCCGACAAGAAGCGCCGGCTGGGCGAGGAGGGCGCCAAGCCCAAGCGCCTGCGCTACAAGGCGCTGAAGTAGGCCTGCGCCATCCCCCATATGGGGGATGCGGCGCGGCCCGGCGCGATGGAATATTCGCGCCGGGCCGCGCGGGCCCGACGCTGGAGGGACCGCGCGGCATCGTCAACGATGCCTGCACGGGAACTCACGATGATTCGGCGATTGCGCACGTTTCCAGGTCTGGCCGCCGCCCTGCTTCTGGCGGGTTGCGCGCATACGGTGGCCGAGCTGCCCGCGGAACTGAAGCCGGAACTGGCCAAGGGCGAAGTCGGCCTGCCGGCCGGGGCGGTCGTCAGCATCCGCTATCCCATGATCGGCACCCCGGCGGCCCGCCGGACGCTGGTCGATCGCTATATCTGCGGGTACAACGACCTCATCGGCCATCCGATGGGGGGATGCCCCTTGAGCAGCAGCGGCTGGACGGGGGAGTACGCCCCCATGCTGTTCGACCAGTCGACCTACTATGCCGCCGAACTGCGCCGCATGATGGGGCGCTACGTCGACGAGCGCGCCGTGCGCCTGGAGCCCATGGTCGTCGATTACCTGGACGGGGACTTCAGGCTCACGCCCGCCCTGCGCGCCTTCAGCCCCAGCGTCCTGGTCGTCGACCTCTACGACTTCCAGTCGGCGGTGGTGGCGGGAGTGGGGCCTATTTTCATGCCGAAGGTGGGCATGCGCACGGCGAGCGACGCTTCGCCGGAGACCTGCGGCAACCTGCTGGCGTCGTCCGGGCATTTCAAGTTCGAGAAAACCGCGGTCGAGAACTGCGCGGGGAAGGATGCGCGGGCCGTGCCCGGCATCATGCCGCTGAGGTATTTCTCGGAGAACCCGCCCGAGGCCGTGCCTTTGCCGGCACGCAGCGACAAGCCGGTGGCGCCCGGCGCGGTCCGCGTCACGGGGGCATTGATCCAGTGGCATGAAAAGGCCTATCTGCAGGAAAGCGCGCAGCCGGAACACAAGGCGGATGCGGAGACGATCCGCAACGACCTGGCCGACGTGATCGCCCGCATCGCCGTCGATGCCTTGCGCCGGATAGACATGGCCAAGGCGTTCGACGCCGGGTTCGCGTCCTACGCGGAAAGCTACGACCCCGGGCTGGCGGGCCGGCTGCGGGCGGGGCAGGCGCAGCCGGCCGACGCGCGCAGGCTGGAGGTGCTGCGCAAGCTGCTGCAGGTCGAGAACGATTGGCTCGCCAACCAGAACGAGGTCATCACGGAAGGGATACTCAACGGCGGCTACGGCAAGAGCTTTCGCCAGACGCGCGTGCTGCTGGCCGAGACCCGGCGCAAGAACCAGACGGCCAGCTGGCTGATGGCCGGCGCCACGCTGGCGAGCGGATTCAGCTCGGGGCTGTTCGCCGGCGGCGCGGCGTACAACCCCATGTCGCTGATGACCCAGACATTGCAGAACCAGGCCATGCACGACCAGACGCTCGACCAGATACAGCAGGCCACGCTCGCGGCGGTGGCGCCCGCGGCGGAAATCCGCGCCCAGGTCGTCGAGGCCAGCGTGGAGGGCATCCGGGTCAAGCTCCAGGGCGAGACCGATGGCGAGATCCACGCGCAGCTGCAGAAGATCTACGACAGGCTCGCCGCCGGGAAGCCATGAAGCGCCGGCTGCTGCTTCCCCTCCTGTCGCTGGGCGTGGCCGCCGGCGCGTGGGCGGGCTGCCGGGAGGATCTGCGGGAGTTCGCCTTCCTGTCGGAAATGGACATGGCCGGGGAGAGCGCGGCCAAGTATCGCGAATTGCCCGGCCAGTGTCTTGAGATACTGGCTGCCGGCCTGGGGGAGGAGCGCCTGCCGGACGCCCGGCAGCAGGCGCAGATAGCGGCCCTGGGCAAGCGCTGGTACCGGGCGAGCCGGGACGAGAGCGCCAGGCATGCCGGCGCGGCGCTCGCCCAGGCCGAGGTGCCCGAGGTCGATACGCAGGCGCTGGGCGGCATCGGCGTGGAGGACCCTGCGCGCGCCCTGGGCGCCATGGCGCTGGACATCGGTTCGGCCGCCCTGCGCAGCCGGGGGCAATACCGGGAGGCGGGCACGGTAGCGAGGCTGGCCGGCCAGTTGCGCGGCAACGAGCCGGGCATGGGGGGCGCCGCCCATGGCCGGGGGGCCGGCGCAGGCGCTGGCGGAATCGGCGCAACGGCGCCTGCCCAGCCGCTCATGCCCGTGCCTGCGGAAACGGCCCAGGCCAGCTGCGAGGGCGCTTTCGGTTTCCTGGCGCCGCAGCTGCGGGCCTATGCCTCGCCGACGCTGCGGCAAGTGCGCGAAGCCGCGGTCGCCCAGAGCATGCCCGGCATGATCGCCCAGATCCGGGCGATGGGCCTGGGCAAGGCCCAGGCCATCGCGCTGTCGCGCGAGCAGGCGCTGGAATACGACAGGGGCGCGGCCGAGGCGGCGGCCACGGCCAACCAGAGCGACGGCCGGGGCCGCGCAAGCATCGCCCAGGCGATCGACGACCGGCTGCCCCTGGGATTCCCTTGCGAGGGTAGCGCCGTGCATGCGTCGGCCGTGTGCGCCTTCATCGCGTATCGCTGGGGCAGCCTGGTTTCGCGGGTATCGGCGCAGATGATAGGCCGCTGCATGCAGGAGTGAGCCGCGCCGGCTGGCCGGCACCGGTATCCGGCCGACGTGCGCAGCGGTTTCCTCGGACATATCCGTAGCGGCTTCCTCGGTCATCCTGCTGTTGCAGTGGCGCATCGATCCTGCGCCCCCGGCCGGTTCTGCCGTAGCATCCGGTAAAACCTGCGTCAAAGCCGCATCGGGCCTCCCCGGGGCGGCGGCCCGCCCGGCGCATATACCCAATGTCTTGACACACCTGTTGGGCAAACCTAACAACAGCCCCCGGCACTATTTGCGATTCTGGGAACTCCAAACATCTGTTCGGCAGAACAACAGGAGTCCTTCCATGAAATTCAGAACTGCTTCACTGTCTGTGGCCGCTGCACTGCTCGCCGTGTCGGCGGCCGGCTGCTCGTCGTGGGACAGCATGAGCAGCCGCCAGAAATCCACCGTCACCGGCGCCGGCGTCGGCGGCCTGGCGGGCGCCGTCATCACCAACGGCGGCATCCTGGGCACCGTGGGCGGCGCGGCCATCGGCGGCGTCGTGGGCGACCAGATCGGCAAGCACCGCTGACCTGGGCCGGTTCGCCGGCGGGGGTGAAGAAAACGGGCACGCACGATCATCGTGCGTGCCCGTTTTTTATCGTTGGCCGCCCCAAGGCAAGAAGCCCCAGGGGGATTGCGACGGGCGCCGGGGCCGGCGCAGCCGTCGCGCGCCGGCGGTCAGCCTTCCGCGCCCGGCTTCTGCGGCATCTCGATCTTCACTTCCAGCACCTCCAGCGTATCCTGGCGCTCCAGGTGCACCTTGATGTCCTCGGGATCGATCTTCACGTACTTGGAAATCACCGCCACCAGTTCCTGCTGCAGCTGCGGCAGGTAGTCGGGCGACGCGCCGCGCCCGCTGCGTTCGTGGGCCAGGATGATCTGCAGCCTTTCCTTGGCCACGGTGGCAGAGGCTTTCTTCTGCCCGAGCAAAAACGACAGGAAAGACATTGCTCACTTCCCCCCGAACAGCCGCTTGATGAAACCGGGCTTCTCGTAGTCCGTGAAGCGCAGCGGCTTGTCGGCGCCCAGGTAGCGCGCCACCACGTCCTGGTAGGCCTCGGACACGTCCGAGCCCTTCAGGTGGATCGCCGGCACGCCCTGGTTGGACGCCTGCAGCACCGTTTCCGATTCCGGGATCACCCCGATCAGCTTGATGCGCAGGATGTCCTCGATGTCCTTGAGCGACAGCATCTCGCCCTCCGACACCCGCTTGGGGTTGTAGCGCGTGAGCAGCAGGTATTCCTTGACCGGCTCGTCGCCCTGCACCGCGCGGCGCGACTTGGCCGACAGGATGCCCAGGATGCGGTCCGAGTCGCGCACGGACGAGACCTCGGGGTTGGTCACCACCAGCGCGTCGTCGGCGAAATAGGCCGCCATCAGCGCGCCCGTCTCGATGCCCGCCGGCGAATCGCAGACGATGTATTCGAAGTCCATGGATTTCAGCTCTTCCAGGACCTTCTCGACGCCCTCCTGGGTCAGCGCGTCCTTGTCGCGCGTCTGCGACGCCGGCAGCACGTAGAGGTTGTCCAGCTGCTTGTCGCGGATCAGCGCCTGCTTCAGGTTGGCCTCGCCCTGGATCACGTTGACGAAGTCGTAGACCACCCGGCGCTCGCAGCCCATGATGAGGTCCAGGTTGCGCAGCCCGACGTCGAAGTCGATGACCGCCGTCTTGTGCCCTTGCATCGCCAGGCCGGATGAAAAGCTGGCGCTGGTGGTGGTCTTGCCCACGCCGCCCTTGCCGGAAGTCACCACAACGATACGTGTCATGACGCTAGAACCCTTATGTGTGTACAAAATCGCAGTATCGTAAAGCAAAACACCCCTGGGGGAGCTTTACCAGTTGTAGGCGATGGCAGGCCTGCGGGCCGTGCGCCGCCCCGGCTCGCCCGCGGCGGCCCGGCAGGGTCCGCAAGGCGGCCTGGCGGCGCATGGGGTGGATGGCCGCGGCCCGCCCGGCGCCCGGCGGGATTCAGCCCTGCAGCGGCTCCACCTTGAGCGTGTCGCCCTCCAGCCGCACCTGGACGGGGAGGTTGTGCAGGGCGGCGGGCAGCTTGTCCTCCACCACGCGGTAGATGCCGGCCACGGCCAGCAGCTCGGCGTCGAGCTGGGTGGTGAAGATGCGCGCCGATGCGTCGCCGCGCGCGCCGGCCATGGCCTTGCCGCGCAGCGGGCCGTAGACGTGGATGTTGCCGTCGGCGATCACTTCCGCGCCCTGGCTGACCATGCCGATCACGATCAGGTCGGCGCCGCGCGCATAGACGCGCTGGCCCGAACGCAGCGGGCGGTTGACCACCATGGCCGGTACGGCCGGGGCTTCGGAGGGCGGCGCGGCCGGCGCCGGCGCGTCGCCTTCCTCGTCGGCCGGCTGGGGGGAAACGGAAGCGTCCAGCGCGCGCGCCGGCTCGGCCAGCGCCTGGGGCGCGACGGCCGGGGCGGCGGGGCCGGACGGCTGCGCGGCATCCCGGCCCGGCGCGGACGCGGCTGCGGCCCCTGCGCCGGGGGCGGGCTTCGCGTCGGCCCCGGCCGACGCGCCGGCCCCGGCAGCCGCCTGCCGCGGCGCCGGCGCGGACAGCTCCACCGGCGTCAGTCCGGCCGCCACGGCGGCTTCCAGCACTGCGCCGGAGGCCGCCACGCCGATGGGCGGCAGGCTGCGCGCGCGCAGGGCGGCGACCAGGGCCGGCCAGTCGGGCGAGGATTCCAGCCGGCCAGCGTCGATCACCACCGGCTCGTTCTCGAAGAAGCTGCCGGCCTCGGCCATGCGCTGCGCCAGCGCCTGCTCCAGGCTGGCGGTGTCGGCGCTGTGCAGCACCACGCGCACCGCGTACAGCGTGGCGCTCTTGAAGTCCAGGGCCAGCGCCTCGCCTTCGTCCCGTTCCGCTGCGGTCATAGGGCCCCCTTGGCGCTGCGCGCCTTCTCCACCGCGCTCATTGCTGCCCCCACGAGTCGCGCAGGGTGGCGATGCGGTTGAGCACCGGCGCCTGCGGGGTGGACAGCTTCGTGTCGGCGGTGAAGTACCCCAGCCGCTCGAACTGCCAGGTGGCGCCCGGCCCGGCCTGCGTGCCCGGCTCCAGCCAGCCCTGCACCACCTGCATGGAATGCGGGTTGAGCGCGGCCAGGAAGTCCTTGTCGCCGGCATCCGGGTGCGGGTCGGCGAACAGCCGGTCGTACAGGCGGATGGCGGCCGGCACGGCGTGCGCGGCGCTGACCCAGGTGATGTTGCCCTTGACCTTGACGCTGTCCGCCCCCGGCGTGCCGCTGCGGGTCTCGGGCAGGTATTCGGCCTGGACCTCGACCACGTTGCCGTCGTCGTCCAGGGTGTAGCCGGTGCAGCGGATCACGTAGGCGTACTTCAGGCGCACCAGGTTGCCCGGGAAGAGGCGGAAATACTTCTTGGGCGGCTCGATGCGGAAGTCGTCCCGCTCGATCCACAGCTCGCGCGACAGCGGGAATTCCCGCTGGCCGGCGTCCGGGTCGTGCGGGTTGAGCGGGGCGGTGCACGTCTCGGACTGCCCCGCAGGGTAGTTGGCGATGACCAGCTTGAGCGGCTGCAGCACCGCCACCGAGCGGGGCGCCACCGGGTCCAGGTCGTCGCGCAGGGCCTGCTCCAGCAGGGCGTAGTCGATGCGCGAGTTGGCCTTGGACACGCCGGTGCGGTCGCAGAACAGGCGGATGGCCGAGGGCGTGTAGCCGCGCCGGCGCAGGCCGGCCAGGGTGGGCATGCGCGGGTCGTCCCAGCCCTCCACGTGGCCTTCGCGCACCAGCTGCAGCAGCTTGCGCTTGCTGGTGACGATGTAGCTCAGGTTCAGGCGGGCGAACTCGTGCTGGCGGGGCAGGGGGGCGGCCAGCTTGCCCAGCTCGGCCAGGCGGGCCAGGATCCAGTCGTAGAAGGGCCGCTGGTCTTCGAACTCCAGCGTGCAGA